>Ga0268356_10396_pt1 | contig 55379 bp, 63 predicted proteins | sample BioMet10_FD_194415 | JGI IMG/M metagenome (GOLD analysis project Ga0268356, IMG submission 194415) | Sewage microbial communities from Oakland, California, United States - Biofuel 10 (PacBio Assembly) | ecosystem: Engineered > Wastewater > Sewage > Unclassified | place: USA: California | collected...
GGAAAACATTCTTCTGCTCTGTAGAAATCCCTTTAAAGGATATGTCGCCCCTTCTCTTGCGCCACTGTGTCCCCCCCCCAAAGGGGGGACGGGGCGCATATCGATGCACCCGGGATTACCTGTACATGAATCCGCTGAACAATTCAGGGAAGCAGGTAATACAGCATCATCGCTAAGTGGGGATGCCCCTAGCGGCGCGGGCGGAGGCTAGTCAGAGACCTAAACGAGCGTTGTTTTATTTTTTGAGGATTTCTACAGAGTTCAATCTTCAAAAATTTTTAAACCCTTATGACCCCTGTATTGTTCTCAGTAATCAGAAAAATTCTGGATGAAATAACAGGGTAAATTTCGTAAAATCCAAATTAACTCTCTTCAGAGAGTGGAAATATTTCCAAATTTTCCAATTGTACTTTTGAGACTATATTTGATAAAATACCTGAAGCTACCAAGAGAGGGTATTCAATTTCAACGGGTATCCGTATACATCGTTTTTTAAATATCTCTACCAGGTCTGTTGTTATTATTGGATGTGTGTTTATGACAGAAATTCAGCAAATAATTTGGAAATTCCGGTTTTTTCCTCTTCGGAGATGCACGTTTTCTCCGAATTTTTCCAATATGCCTACTGCATAATATCGGTTAGCGAAAAGCCCCATTTCTTGTTTGAATGTGAAATCTTCATTCTGGTATCTTGTTCGCCAGTGTATTCGTTTTCGATACTATTACAGAAAATCATCTGGAAGACCTTATTGAAGAAACTGCGAGAGATCTTCCTGACCGGAAAAAGTGGAAAAATTCAGACATCCCGACGAGAAAATATTTGGATTTTCCAAAAAAGCAATTATGTCGGAGAACTTCCGATGCATCACCGGGTAACAGATATGTGTCATAGAAATAATGGGGAATTCACCGATATTCCCGCTTGAAAACAACCTGCAGGAATATTGAAATGTTCTCCCACATTGAGAACGGGAAATTGTCTTAATCAGATCTGGTTGAAAACAAGGATTGCCTGAAAAATACCGACTGTTTTCGATATAATTCCGAAATTCAGCAGCTCACACATACACCCTCTTGTGCAGGGGAATGTATTCGTACCGAATAGTTTTTCCACATCTCGTTGTCGATGAATTAAAACGGTACACCGTTCTGATTTGCTGCAAAATCGGAAACAGATTCAGATTTCAATAAACTTTTTAGCTGTTCTTCACCTCGACAGGTGTTTTAATAACTCTCGATGAAATGTGGTTATTTAGTCAGGCAGGGACCAGTTGGCCGACCCTGGCAGGCAAATCCGAAAAAACTGCAATTCCCGTTTTTCCGTTAAATATACGTCAGGAAATTTCTTGCATACTGGGGATAGTCTTCTGGAAAATAATCAGCCCGGATATATCGCCCTTAGTCGGCCGATGAATTTTCATCCTTTTTCTGGGCGTAATGACGGTACAGCGTAGTATAGGGAATGTCCAGCATACGCGAAATGGCGGCAAGGGAGATCTTTTTCTCTTCCAGTTCACGGACTTTTTTCCAGGGAATTGAGCGTTTCGGGCGTCCAAGCGGAGTTCCTTCGGCCCGGGCCCGTGCTATTCCCAGTTTTGTCCGTTCGATAAGGTTTTCCCGTTCCCGATCTGCAACCCAGGAAAATATCGAGAGCATGAGGTCCCTCAGTTTTTTGTCATCGATCCGGCTCCATGATTCCGCCGGAGAAAGCGACCAGACCCGGATCCCGGACTCTTCAAGGGTCCGGAACCAGGTTCAGGGTCTCGATAAACTGATCGTCCCAGTCGTGAGATCTCAAAAACATATAACGTGATGGGCTCTCCGTGATGATCCTGGATAAACTGCATCATTTTGGAAAAACCCTCCCGTTCTTCTATTGTCGAGACCCCGGAATATGATCGACATAGATCGCAGTCCCGGGTTAGTCCTTCATCAAGAAGGAGCAGGATCTGGTTGTCCGCATTCTGATCTTCCCGGGAAACCCTGACATATCCGATTTTTATCATAAGTCTTGCCTTTTGATAAATTATCTTTACCCAAAACAGATAAACATTTTGAATTTTTTAATCGGTCGATTTTGGAGTCAAAATTGAGGTCCGATTGCTCCGAAACCGGTCAAAATCCATTGAAGTGCATTCTCTATGGTGACTCCTTATACAGTCTGGTGTCTTGACAAGGGTGGTGAACGGAGGTAATTGTTTTGATGTTCCCGGGGCTCCTCCTGAAACACCATGGCTTTGTCGGGAGTAAAAGAGGAAGTTATTCCAACGTTTTTTTGATTCTCTGGGAGGTACCGTCGTTATTGCGGCTTCAGGATCCTGCTCGTGTTGTAATACTTCCATCCTGATATGAGGCTGCGAAATTATGACTGCCGGAATATTCGATTATTGCCTTTGTCCGGTCCGTTCTCCTGGGGTATATTCCCAAAAAGGAAAGGGAAGAATAAAACAGATTTCACCGTACAGAAAAAACCGATGTTTTTTGGAGTTTCTCATTCAGAAACAATCTGGAAAAATTCGGAAAATCCAAATTGGAGTACCTTTTTTTGCAATACAAGACTGTGCAAATCACAATCTGTCAGCCGCTCTTTGTCTGACAAATCCAGAAATGAGATGCCCGATCTAATCCTATCGACGTGAAACCCTCATAGTGGCGTTTCTATGGCCTTTTGTGTCGATGATCCTATAATTACCTGTTGAAATGAAAAGAACCCCTGTTTTGGCCTTCTGTAGATCTGATAAAAATTTCTAAAAATCTCGGTTATTTCCCCAATCAGAGAGTGCGCAGAATAGGTATTCTGCGCAAACCTTTATTTATTGGCGCAAAAATAGAATAGACCATGGAAAGCGGGTATTTTTCTGAGTGGCTCAAAAGCTACCGGAACTACCTGCGGATGCGGAACTACTCCAAGCGGACGCTTGACAGTTATGCGCAGGTGATCCAGCATTTCGGTTACTATGTCTGGCTCCGCCGCCATACTGAAGGTTACCAAGCTTGTTTTCTTCTGGAAGGATTTCGAGAATGCACGGCTTGACACCAGCGTTGATGTCCCGCCTGCCATGATTACGGATTTCCTCTCGTTTGTCTCGACAATGCGGACCTACAAGCCCAAGACCTTCCACCGGATCATCTCGACCCTCAGCTCGTTCTACAGGTTTCTCTGTGTCCAGGGTGTCGTGGCGACGAATCCCTTAAGTGGTGTTGAACGCCCCCGGATCAAACATCAGGAGATAAAATACCTCAAGCACAGCCAGGTTCCTCCGCCTTATCGATTCTATCCAGGATCCCCGGGACAAGCTGATTGTGCGGACCATCTATTCAACGGGGGTCCGGGTCTCCGAACTTTGTAACATGAATGTCGAAGATATCGATTTTGAGGAGCACACCATTCGTATTAAGGGGAAAGGTGACAAAATTCGGATCGTCTTTATCGATGACGAAACCCTATCAGAAATCCGGGCATTTATCGGCAACCAGATATCGGGTCCCCTTTTTATCGGGCAGCAGGGCAAGCACATCTCCCCACGGGCAGTCCAGCATATCTTCCGGAACTACGCCCCGCCGGGTATTACGCCCCACAAGATCCGGCACAGTTATGCAAGCGAACTCTATCGTCGCTCAAAGAACCTCCGGGTCGTTCAGGAGAACCTTGGCCACACCTCGATAAAGACCACCGAGGTCTACCTCCATACGGATATTGACGAACGCCGGCAGGTCTACCAGCAGTTCTTCCCCCTTTCCAGCGATAATGACTGAGTTCCTGTTCTGTCCATTTCTTTAAAAGAAGTCTTTTTTAATATACAGCAACGGGTTTACCCTTTTGTGCTGGTGTGAAGTGTTTTTCTGGAATCAGGTTACTACTGTTTTCCCTGGTGCCTGCAGGAATTTTCAGGAATCGTAAATCTGCTGGAATTATGGTTGAATCCTGAAAATACCCCGTTTTTGGGTTTTTTCTCTCTTGTTAATAGATTCATCAGCTCTGTAAATAAACCGTATAATGCTATACACTAATGGGGCCTCGAAAAACCGGTATTTTTGTATTTTCTCCCCCCGAAAGATCCCGTTTCCCTTCCCGGTTCTTCTTCTGGCAGCGGTAAACGGAAATCGTGCTGGAATCCGGTTAACAATAATCTGGATATTTCGGAAAATTTTGGAAACTGACAGGATCAAAACAAGAAAATTATTCCGAAATTTCCAGAATTTTCCAGATTTCCTGCATTGTTCTCCGTCGATAAAAGGACATTTCGGGAACAATTGTTCCCTATCGTTCCCACAACCTCCTCTTTTGGAAGATCCAAATTGGATCCAGAATAGTCCATGTTTGGATTTTTACCATCCTGCTGCCTATCGCTTTAATACAATCCGTTTCCAATATTACTCCCACACACCCCCGTAGTGTAGCGGTCAATCATGCAGGACTTTGGATCCGGCGACACCAGTTCGAATCTGGTCGGGGGTATCCGGAAATTTTTTTAAAATAGTGGAATCTGTTTTATACTGTTGCCCTCCATAAAACCGGGTGTGACAAATTCCGTCAGGCTACGATTGCGCATCTACCTTGCCATCCTTATCGTTGTCTTCCTTGTCGGTATGCTGGGGATGATTGCGTTTGAACACCGCAGTCCGCTTGATGCCCTGTATTTCGTGGTCGTGACCATTGCAACTGTGGGGTTCGGTGATATCTATCCGGAAACTGCAATCGGTAAACTGCTTACGATAGGGATTATCCTTGTCGGTGTCGGATGTTTTGTCGGCCTTGCGGCCACCGCGCTTGACCTGATGATCGAAAACCGGGAACGGGGCATCCGGATGAGAAACCTCAATATGATCGTCGGTGTCTTTTTTTCAGAAGTCGGGACCCGGCTCCTCCGGTGCTTTTCGGCACACGATCCTGCTGCAGATCGGATCCGTGCAGTCCTGGTGATCTCGGATGCATGGTCGGAAGAGGATTTTTCCCGGGCGGCAGCGGTCCTGCAGGCTCATGCCGGAACAATAGACAGCAGATCCATCGATCTCCCTAACCTCGAGGCGTTCCTTTCCTCCCGCAAGATTTCATGCTCTCCCTTTTTGAAAATCCGCAGATAATCGAACACGAGGGTTTTACTCCCCTTCTCCAGGCAGTCTTCCACCTTGCAGAGGAACTGTCCGCGAGGAAGACCCTTGCCGATCTTCCGGCATCCGATTATGCGCATCTCTCCGGGGACCTCTCAGCGGGTATACGGGCTGCTCGTTCCCGAATGGCTTGCATACATGAAGCACTTAAAGAAGAACTATCCGTATCTCTTCTCCCTTGCGATGCGGACGAATCCCTTCGATGCAGACGCATCGGTTGTCGTCCGGCAGACCCGGAAGTGAGGCCTGTCGCTCATTTTACGGCTTGTGATCCCTGCGCGGGTCGGAATTTTCCCGGGGGAATGCGGATCTCAAACCGTGCTCCTTTGCCCGGGGGGTTTCGTCTGCTCGATCGAGATATCCGTAAGCATGAGGATCTCGCGGGAGAGGAAGAGGCCAAGGCCGGTATGTTTCCCAAAACCCTGCTCGAACAACCGATCCTGATCTCCTGTCAGGATTCCGACCCCGTCGTCCTCCACTGCAATAACCCGTGCTGCGCCATCGAGATATGATGTCACGGTAACGGAGGTCAGGCGGTTGCCACCATACCGTATGGCATTGTCCAGCAGGTTATAGAAGACCCGCTCCAGCATCTGGTCGGCATAGACTTCGGCAGATTCGACCGTACAGGAAAACCTGACCCGATCGAAGAAGACCTGGGTCTTTGCCCGATTGATGGTTGTATCAACATTCTGCCAGATCGGGGCATGGGAGCCCAGCTGCTGGTATTCCCGTGTGAAGGCGAGCTGCTCGTGCATGGCATTTACCGCAGCCTCCTGTTTTTCCAGGTATTCCGACAGGGCCTCGGGAGTATGGGGTTTACGGAGGAGCGCAATATAGCCATGCACGATCATCAGTTTGTTCTCCAGATCATGGCGGGTGATCCGGGTAAGGAGGTTGATCTTTTTGTTCGCGGTAAGGAGGGAGAGCTCAGCCTGCTTACGGCCGGTCACCTCCCTGAAGATGCACAGGTATCCTTTTGAACCGTTATCTTCAGGATCGAGGGGGATCAGCTGGACATCGTAATACCGGGGCGTGTCATTATGATTGATCTGGATCTCGCGCTCATGAGTTCTTTGACCAGACTGACCGGAGACTGCGGTATCCGGAAAGAGAGATGCGAGATTTTTACCAATCGCAGACGCAGCCCGCATGCCGGTGAGCCGTTCTGCTGCCGGATTGAGGTCAATAACCCGGAATTCCCTGTCCAGAACAAAAACGCCGTCGTGTAGTGTCGAGAAAACGCGGGAGTAGGCGACCGGCATGGCAGAGAAGAGCTGGTACCGAAGCAGTCCCGCCGAGATGATGACCCCGGTCAGGAAGAATGCGACCGGTGTCAGGTCATAGTTCGGGAAGGGTGCTGCGTGGATGACATAGGCAATGTTGATGAGGAACGGGATACCTGCCGCAATTACCAGAATGATGGTCTCCCAGCGGTAGGATTTATGTCCCGAGAGATATCTCCCGGCCATCAGGAAAAGGGCCGCCAGGCCCACGAGGTAATTGTATGCTATCAGGATCCAGAACAACGGCCCGTGATCGTAGATCCAGATCATGGTACCCCCTCCAGTCTCCATATGGAATCCTGTGTAGTAGAGCAGATGCCAGGGGTTTGTATAGACAAGCAGGCAGACCAGCGCAGGTACTATGAAAAAGAGCGGGACGATCTTTTTTGTGAGATCATGCACCCTGCCGGAATAGACAAAGGCGATGAAGAGCAGTGCAACCGGCACGGTCATCATTGCCGGGTATTCGATATTGTTGATCAAAAGGACCGTCTGGAGCTGTGTGCTCATCATCTCGCATGCCGAACCAAACAGCCAGACTGACTCGGCCGCCATAAAAAGGACGAACGGCCGGGCAATCGGGAGAGCACGGTTATAGTACCCGATGACCGTGAGACCCGCGGATATGATGCCGCAGAAAAGCAGAAGCACGACAATGGGTGAGAACTGGAGAATCATGTGCCGACCTTTTTGGTGTTGCAGCTGGTTCCAACGTGAGGCCGGGCTGCTGGTGAAAATTTCTCTCTGATTATTTCATCGATACAGGTTCATAAATCCCGCGATATTGATCTGATCGTCGATCTGATGTCTGAAAAAGGAGAATCGGGACGGGAATGATAAAACAGAAGGGTAAATGGGGGGGTTTTAACAGTGGCACCGGAAGAGATCCCTGACCATATCCGGGATCTCCGAGGGCCTTGAAGCAACCGGGATATCCATCTTTTTGAGCCGGGCAATCTTAGACTTCGCGTCGCTCTCGCCACCTTCCACGATGGCCCCGGCATGGCCCATCCGTTTGTCCGGTGGTGCCGAGACCCCTGCGATATAGGCAACGAGCGGGACATCCGTACTCTTTGCACCTTCCGCTTCCAGGTTCCCGCCCACTTCACCGATAAGGACAACGGCTTTTGTCTCCGGGTCATCCGCGAACCGGGCGAGCACATCCTCAAAGGTCTGGCCGATCACCGGGTCACCACCGATCCCGACCACCGTGCTCTGCCCGATACCGGCCCGGGTGAGCTCGTCGACCACCTCGTACGTGAGCGTCCCGCTTCGGGAGATGACCCCGACGTTGCCCCGGGAAAAGAGCCCCTGCCGGCATGATCCCCATCTTCACTTCCCCGGGCGAGAGGAGACCCGGGCAGTTGGGGCCGATAACAGCGCAGCCCTGCATCTTTGCATAGGCAATGGCCTTCATCGTGTCGTGCACCGGCACGTGCTCGGTGATTGCTACCACCAGTTCGAGGCCGGCATCTGCCGCCTCCATGATGGAGTCTGCCGCTGCTCCGCCCGGCACAAAGACTACGCCTGCGGTTGCATCGTGCTCGCGCAGCGCCTCTTTTACCGTGTTGTACACCGGAACATCGTGAACGGTCTGGCCGCCCTTCTTTGGTGTAACTCCAGCGACAACGCCTTTCCCGCCGACTTTTCGGGCGTACTCGTTCATGAGGTTGATATGGTACTCGCCCTGACGGCCGGTTGCGCCGGTCACGATGATGCCGGTCTTCTTGTCCCCATAGATCATTTCACAACCTCCACAGCTTTCTTGACAACAAGGTCCATGGTGTCGAGCATCTCGTAGCCTTTTTCCGAGAGGAGTTTACGGCCCTCATCAGCATTTGTCCCTGCAATCCGTACAATGACCGGGACGGAAACACCTGAAGAGATAATGCCCTTGGCAACTTCGTCGCACCGGGTGATCCCGCCGAGCAGGTTCACTACGATCACTTTTACGGTCGGCACGCTTGCGACAAGACGAACTGCGTACATGACACGTTCGCTGTCCGCCCCGCCACCCACATCGAGGAAGTCTGCTGCCTTTCCTCCGTAATACTCGATGAGGTCGAGGGTGGACATCGTAAGGCCTGCACCGTTTCCGATAACACCGATGGTGCCGTCCAGCTCCACGAACGAGAAACCGTGCTTTTCGGCTTCCCGCTCGCGGTCGGAGAGGTCGCGGTTGATCGCAATTCCCTGCCGGGCAAGACTGTTGTCGTCAACGATCAGTTTTGCGTCTGCCGCGTATACCCCGTCGGGTGTGGTGACGAGCGGGTTGATCTCGGCAAGGAATGGCATCTTTTTTGCAGAAAACATGGTAGAGACGGTTGACTGCCTTCTGGATATCGGCCGGCGCATTCCCGCAGAGCTCACGCAGGAGAAACCCCGGCACATCGGGAAGGATCGGGCAGAAGCTGACCGACCGGATGGCACTTTTCGAACTCTTTGCGGTCTGCTCGATGTCCATTCCCCCGGTCTCGGCAAAGAGGATGACCGGCTGCTTTTTTGCCCGGTCGATCGTGATGCTCACGAAATACTCGTGCTGGATATCGAGGCGCTCTTCGACAAGGATCCTCTGGACCGGGACACCCTTGATCGTTGTGTTGAAGAGTTTTCGTGCCGTCTCCATGACCGTGTCGCGGTCTGCCATGAGAACGCCGCCGGCTTTTCCCCTGCCTCCGACATCCACCTGAGCTTTCACCGCAACCTTTGCCGGCATCTCGTCCATGTGGAGGAGGATCTCCTCGTGCTTGCTCACAAGGATGCCCTTTGGCACCCGGATTCCCTCTTCAGCAAAAAGCTGCTTTGCCTCGTACTCCAGTAGTTTCATGCCTGCTTCTTTCCTCCTGCATGGGCGATCCCGAGCTCCATGGCTTTCGTGTTGAGTGCCTCGGTGCCTTTCGGAACGGAATCGAGGATGGCTTTTTTGAGCGCGTCTTCGCTCACCACATGCGTATACCCTACAAGCGCCCCGAGCATCACGATGTTTGCCACAATATCCCGCCCGAGCGTAGTCTTTGCCTCGGCAGTTGCCGGGACTTCGTGGTACGTGCAGTCGGGCCGGGAGTGGACGAGCGTGGAATCGAGGATCATTATTGCCTCCTTCCGTGCCGCGGCGCCGTACTTCTCGAAGCCTTCCTGCGACATGATCACATATACGTCGGGATCGGCTACTTTGGGGTACAGGATCTCGTCGTCGTCGATGATCACCGCGCTCATCGATGCCCCGCCCCGGGCCTCGGGCCCGTACACCTGTGTCTGGACGGCAAACTTGTGGTCGTACATCACGGCTGCCCGTCCGAGGATAACCGCGGAGAGGATAATCCCCTGCCCGCCAAACCCGGAGAACCTGACTTCGCGCCTCATGGTGCCGCCTCACTTTTGGGAATGCCCATTGCGGGCCGGTTGCGCTTCATGAGTTCTCCGACCACGTACATGTCTTCAGGGATCGTCTCCCCCTGTTCGAGCATCCGGTCCCGTTTGGCTTTCAGGAGGGAATGCGCCTTGATGTACTCGATCTGGTCGGCGACTTTCCTGAACTTGTTTCTGCGCCCGAAGTTCGTGGGGCACTGGACGAGAGCCTCGATAAACGAGAACCCCGGCGTCTCCAAACCGGTCTTTACCGCCCGTTCGAGTTCCTTGACATGGTACGAGCTCCACCGCGCCACATAGTTTGCCCCGGCGGCGATCGCCAGTTCAGAGAGATCGAATGCCGGCTCGGTACACCCGTAGGGTGTCGTGGTCGATATGCAGCCCCGCGGAGTTGTCGGGCTCCCCTGTCCCCCGGTCATACCGTAGATCTGGTTGTTCATGCAGACAACCGTAATATCGATATTCCTCCGACAAGCGTGGATGAAGTGGTTCCCGCCGATTGCTGCAAGGTCCCCGTCGCCGGTAAAGACCACCACGTGGAGGTCCGGCCGCGCCATCTTGACCCCGGTAGCAAAAGCAAGCGCCCTCCCGTGGGTCGTGTGGAGCGAGTCGGTGACAATGTAGCCAGGTGCCCTCGAAGAACACCCGATCCCCGAGACAAAGACCGTGTCCTCCTTCTTCCACCCCATGGAATCGACAGCGGCAAGCGTGCAGTTGATGATCGTGCCGTTCCCGCAGCCGGCGCAGTAGATGTGGGGGAGCCGGTCCTGCCGAAGCCATTCGTTGAAACTCATGCGCCAGCCTCCAGGATTTTCCAGAGCTCTTTTGGCGTGTGGAGTTCCCCGCCCAGTTTCGGGACGGAGACGACCGGCACCTTCGCGTACCTCTCGATCTCCCTTGCAATCTGGCCGAGGTTGAGCTCGGGGACGATGAACCGTTGTGCGTTCTTGAAGATCGAAAGCGCATGGGCCGGGAACGGCCAGACCGTCCGGATCCGCAAAAATCCGATCGAACTGTCGGGATGATCGTGGAGCACCTGCTGGACGGTGCGGACCGGGGAACCGTACGCGATAAAGACCTGCTCCGCATCGGGATTGACCACATCGAAGTCGGCGAGCTTTTCTGACGCCGACTCGATCTTGTCCACGAGACGCTTTACGAGTGCCGCATGCAGCTGGGGGTTCGTGGCGCACGGGAATCCCCGCTCATCGTGGGTGAGGCCCGTGACGTGGGTACCGTAGCCGTTCCCGAACACGGGAAATCCGGGGACGAGGTTCTCATTTGGCTTAAACGGCGGTGTCCCCGGGACAAAGGCCGGCCTTCCGGTATGCGCAACGGAATCGGGGATGATGATGCGTTCCCGCATGTGCCCGATCACTTCGTCTGCCATTAAAAAGACCGGCACCCGGTACTCGTCAGCGAGGTTGAACGCCTTTGCCGTGAGGTCGTACATCTCCTGCACGCTTGCCGGGGAGAGGGCGATTACCGCATAATCGCCATGAGACCCGAACCGACACTGCATCATGTCCCCCTGTGCCGCCATCGTGGGCTGCCCGGTCGAGGGCCCGCCCCGCTGGACGTTTACTATCACGCAGGGAGTCTCGGTCATTGCTGCGTACCCGATGTTTTCCATCATCAGGGAAAAGCCCGGCCCGCTCGTGGCAGTCATTGCCCGGGCCCCGGTCCACGAAGCGCCAATCACAGAGGCGATGCTCGCCAGTTCGTCTTCCATCTGGATAAAAACCCCGCCTTTTTTTGGGAGCTTGGCCGCCATGTGCTCGGCAATTTCGGTCGAGGGGGTGATAGGGTATCCCCCAAAGAACCGGCAGCCTGCCGCAAGCGCCCCTTCCGCCGAAGCGATATTACCCTGCCAGAATTCCGTCCGCGTCAATATTCAATCGCCACCTTGTGGGGTTCGTAGGGTTCCTCTTCGACCCAGTGGATTGCCTGGTCCGGGCAGGTGAGCTGGCAGACGCCGCAGAGCTGCCTCCCGTAGAGGTGCCGGAGCCGGCAGTTGGTACAGCGCTCGGGCCGGTCGAGTTCCGGCACCACGATCCCCCTCCGGTTGGGGCGTTTGCCCTCCTTGAAGATCCGGTAGGGGCAGACCTGGGTGCAGAGGTTGCAGCCCTTGCACCGGGTCTCATCGATGGCAAGCTTCATGAAATTATGTCCTATGTATGTAGCCGTTGACGGCGAAAAAAACCTATTTGTCCTGTACAGTTTTCCGCAGGGCCTGTACCGGCGGATGCCTGCGCCCGTTTCTCGACATCAGAAAAGAGATCGTTTCCCGCGGAATCGATCCCGACAACAAGCGGCAGCCGGTCGAGTTCGATTGCCCAGACCGCTTCTGCCATGCCGAGATCCGGGAAGTACTCCCCGACAAGTTTCATGTGGGACGCGGCAAGAGCCGCACACCCGCCGGTGAACGCAAAGTACACTCCCTTCCCCGTAAGCTGCTCCCGGACTGCAGGGCCCATACCGCCTTTCCCGATCAGCGCCCGCACGCCCTTTTCGAACAGGAACCCCGAGAGGGCATTCATCCGTGCCGATGTTGTCGGGCCGGCCGCGACGATGGTCTTTTCTTTGATGACCGGCCCGCAGTGGTAGATCACGGCGCCTTTGGGATCGAAGGGGATACCGTCTTTTTGCATGCGCAGGTGCGCCTCGTCCCGCGCCGTATAGACAACACCGGAGAGCTCGACATGGTCCCGGCCCGGAGGGCGAGGACTTCGTCCCCGAGGGGTGTGTGCAGCTGCACGGCCTCTTTTGTCACCATTTCACCTCCACTGTTGCGTGCCGGTTTGCCCAGCACTGGACATTGACCGCTACAGGAAGCGAAGCCGTGTGGCAGGCAGCGGTCTTTACCTTGACGGCAAGGGCAGTTGTGTTTCCGCCCAGTCCCATCGGGCCGATCCCGAGCGTGTTTACCGTATCGCAGAGCTGTTGTTCGAATGCGGTCATGGTATCGACCGGTTCCAGCAGCGCCTCCTTTGCAAGCGCAGCAGCCAGATCGAAGGTCCCACCAATCCCGACACCGAGAATGACCGGCGGGCAGGGCCGGCCCCCGGCAATCAGCATGGTCTCGGTGACAACATCCGGGATTTTTTCCTTCTGGGACGGGAGGAGCATCACGATCCGCGAGACATTCTCCGCGCCTGCACCCTTGGGCAGCACGGTAACGGTGAACCGCTCCCCGAACCGCACGTGTATAGCCGGCATCCCGGCGCCGGTATTGTTCCCGGAATTATGCCGGGTGAGCGGGTCGACAACGTTTGGCCGGAGCGGGATTGCTTCCGTTGCCCTGCGGACACCTTCGGCAACCGCATCGTAAAGCTCCTGCGTAAACGGGACATCTTTTGGGATTGTGAGATAGACGACCGGTACTCCCGTGTCCTGGCACATCGGCACCCCGAGCCGTTCAGCGGTTTCGATATTTGCAAGGATATTGGCAAACTCCCCTTTGGCCACCTCGTTTGTCTCAAGAGAGGCAGCCCTTTTTATCACTGCCAGCACGTCCGGCGGGAGGCGGATAACCGCATTCCGGTACGCCTCAAGCGTTGCCAAAGCAAGCGCGTCGTAAAAGGGGGATGGTTTGGGGGTCTGCATTCAATTATACTGGGGGGCGTGAGTTATAAAGGAGAGGGCCCGGCGGATAAAACCGGCCCTGTTAAATACCGACCGGTTTTATCACCTGTTCATGAAACGTGCAACTGCAGCTGCGTTTGTCCTTTGCCTGGTAATCTGTTTCCTTCTGGCCGCGGGATGTTTGTCATCCCCGCCAACCGGCAAAGATTCCGCGCAGACTGCATCGGACGGGACAACAGAGACGGTGTCCCCAGCCGCATCTTCCGATGTTGCAAAGCCGCTCAGGGCCCTGCCGGCAGACCTGCCAAAGATCGATGTTCCGGTCGGGTCGGTTGCGAAATATTATGTCTACACCCTAAATGGCACGGAGGGCGTGATCGGGCTCGCACTGCCGACCGCCGAGTACCAGGACCTGCAGGCAAAAGGTAAGCCAAAGGCCGAAACCAATACCGAGTACTTTCAGGCATTCATGAACGAACCTACCCAGCAGAAGTACGTTGCGGAGCTGGCGGATGCGATAAAGAAAAAGTCCGCAGATCCGGACGAGCAGGCCCGGATCGCCATCAGCCTCGTCCAGCACATCCCGTTCCACCATGGCGACACGTACCGGTACCCGTATGAAGTAATGTATGACGGTACCGGCATCTGCGGCGAGAAGTCGATGCTTCTCGCGCTCCTGTTAAAAGACCTCGGGTACGGGTCGTGCACGTTCTTTTTCAAGACCGAGGGGCACATGACCGCCGGTATTAAAGCGGCCGCCCCGTACGACTACAAGGGGACAGGATATGCGTTCATCGAGACCACCGAACCGAAGATCGTCACGTACGACCAGACCTACTTCCCCGAGTTCAAAGGGCACACTGACATCGACACCGGAGGTAGTGCCCGAAGGAACCGGCAGGGCATTTGACAGGTGTGGCGGCAGATTACCGCGATGCACAGGAATGGGAACGGCTTGGGCAGGCGATCCATGCAAAGACCCTGACCTCCGCTGACAGAGCCCTTTACAAAGAGCTCGACGCAAAGTACGATCTCAGTTATTACACGTGCCAGACCTGTGCTCTGCCGGCGCTGGCGTAACATTGCCGGGCATCCCGGCAGTTCCCGGGGATTCCGGGTTCGGTTTCGCGGGGAACGCGTTCCCTGTTATGGCACCCCCTCTTTTTTACACGGTACTCTTTTCATGAATGCCGGGTCTCTCCCGCTGTGCAACATACCTGACGGGAATTGCTGATACCGGATTCAGAGAACCTTCGGTTGTCTTGCCAAAATGCTTTAAAAAAGACTGGGAAATAGGAAAAAAAATTTACTTCTTGCCGCCCTTGTGTGCGCCGCCCTTGTGGTCGGCACCCTTGGCGTCCTCGGCACCCTTTGCCGGTTCTGCCTTTGCGGGTCCTTTTCCACCCTTGTGGTCGGCACCCTTTGCATCCTCTGCCGGTTCTGCCGCTGCTGCTTCGGTCTCTTCTACCGGCTTGACCGGTGCTGCGATCTTATCGCCGGCGAATCTTCGGGGCCGCGATGATCCTGCCGCTGACCTTGATGGTGTGGACCTTTAAGTGGGACGGGCTCGGGAGCTTGTGTGCGCCGTTTCTCATCGCCTGCCTTGATCTTGTCAAGGTACTGGGCCGTGGAATAGACGGTGAAGATAACCTGGCCGGACTCGACACGGGCTGCTGTTCCGACAGCCTTGCCGAACGCGAGGCGCATCCCCTCGGATACACGGTCTGCACCTGCGCCGGTTGCCTGCTTGTTCTCGCGGAGCACGTGGTGCGGGAAGACCCTGACCTTGAAGTGGAAGTTGGTCCTGCCGACATCCTTTAAGAGCTTCCTGTTGACCGAGATACGGGCCGCTTCGAGCGAACTGTGGCGGATCTGGCAGGTCTCCTCGACGATTCAAATCGACCTCGGTCGGGAACTCCTGCGAGAGGTTTCCCATCTCGAACTGTACGATCTTGTTACCGGGAACCCCGCCCATATATTCGCGCCGCGTATAGGCTTTCTTCGCAAGGTTCCTGTACATCTTTCCCGGTTTTCTTACCATCGCGTCCTACTCCTAGTGTATGAATAGTAAACGCAGGCACGGATCAGGCATATATTACAAGGCCCTCGTGCCGGCACCTTCACAAACTGCTTCTATAAAATAGGGATGGCGCGTATTAAACCTTACTGGACGCACCGGTTTCAGGACTAAAATCAGGTACGGCTGATAAGATCGAGAATGTCGCGCCTCAACTCTGCAAACTCCACGCTTGTACGGTCGCGTGGCCGGGCAGGGTGATGGGGATCTCCCTGCAGATCCGGCCCGCATGCGGAGAGAGCACGATGGCCCTGTCGGCAAGGTAGACCGCCTCATCGACACTGTGGGTAATGAAAATAATCGTTTTCTGTGTCTTTTTCCAGATTCCCAGCAGTTCTTTCTGGAGCATATTCCGTGTCTGGGCAGTCGAGCGCACCGAACGGCTCGTCCATTAAAAGAAGGACCGGGTCGAGCGCAAGCGCCCGGGCCACGGCGACCCGCTGCCGCATCCCGCCGGACAGCTCTGCCGGGAAACTGGTTGAGAACTGCTCAAGGCTGACAAGGCCGAGGTATTTCTTTGCCGCTGCATAGCGTTCCTCCTTTGAAACACCCCGCATTTCCAGGCCGAACGCTACGTTGTCGATCACATTGCGCCAGGGGAAGAGGGAATACTCCTGGAAGACAAACCCGACTTTCGGGTTCGGGCCCCGGATCTCCTCCCCGTCAAGGACAATCGTGCCGGCTTTTGCCTCATCGAGGCCGGCGATAAGCCGCAGGAGCGTGGTCTTCCCGCATCCCGATGCACCGAGAATACAGACAAATTCCTTGTCGTGGACTTCGAGGTGGAGGTTGTTGAGGACATCGAGACGGGTGCCATCGTCGCGGTCAAACGACTGGCACAACCCGTTGATCGTAAGGTTTCCCATATCAGGCCACCTCTTTTGTCTGCCATTTCAGGAAATGGTGATCGATATAATAGCGAAGGAGCATGTCCACGAGCAGCCCGATCAGGCCGAGGATAAGCATGTATACAACCACGCAGTCCATCCGGTGGAGGTTATAATACTGCCAGAGGTTTTTCCCCAGGACCGTAATTTGAGACACCGAAAAGTTCGGCCGCCACTAAGGCACATCCATGCCACCCCGGTTGCAATCCGGATCCCGGATGCAACCGAGGGCAGGGCCGCAGGGAATGCGATATGCCGGATCAGATCCCGGCTTTTAGTGCACCCCAGCATCTTTCCCGCTTCCACATAGATGCGGGGCACGTTCCGGAACCCGCTGTAGGTATTGATAACGATAGGGAAAACGGCACCGATAAAGATGAACAAAACCTGCCGACCAGAGCGTCAGGCCAAACCAGATAATGGCAAACGGGATCCATGCAAGCGGCGGGATCGGGCGGAGGAGCTTCCACAATGGGGTTGAGGAATGCATCGCATTTCCTGCTCCAGCCCATGATTATCCCGACTAGGTATCCCCACCAGGAGCGCAGGCGCCCATCCCGACGGCAAAGTGGATCATACTCTCTTCGAAGTCGAGGAGCAGGGTCCCGTTTTTCACCAGTTCAACAAATGCCGTAAAGACATCGGTCGGGGATGGCAGGATAAAGGAATATTTTACAATGGCGACCGCAACGATCTCCCAGAGGACAAGGCACAGGACAATTGCCAGAACTCCCAGCCACCGGTTCTTATGGTTCTTCGGTAAAATATTCGTCATGCGTATCGGTAATCCATGGTTGTGCCCGTCGCCGCGTGTGACGGTTTTTATCCGTTACGGCCAGGATTGAGTGGGAGTGTGTTTCCCTTATTGCCGTAGCAGGTATTCCTTTACATACGGCGCCTTAAAAGGAAAAATAGTTGGTGGTTTTTATGTGGTTACCGTTTTGTTATAGAAACTGAGGTCAAAGAGCTGGTCTTTGGTGAGCGGTGTTGTGATGTATCCCAGCTTATACTGGATGTTTGCATAGTCCACGACGGAATCGACAATAACGTTCGGATCGGTTGTCCACTTCCCGTCCCATTCTTTTAACGAATCCTGGACATCAGAAAGTTTGGTCCCGGTGGAATTGGAATAGATCTCTGCTGCTTCTTCAAGGTTGGCCTCGTTCCAGGCAACCGCTTTTTCATGTGTCCTGAGGATCTGCGTTACGATCTCGGGGTGCTCCCGGATCAGTTTCCCGCTTACGACAAGGACACAGCAGGTGTGGTTGGGATACATCTCCCCGGACTGCACAACGGTCTTGCCTTTTCCCTGGTCGATGATGACTGCCGGTGAGGGGTGGAGGCAGGAATACGCCGTCAACTTTTCCGGCTACCATGGCAGGTGAACTGCATCCCCGGGCCCCATTCCCTACGATCGTGACATCCTTGTCCGGTGTGACATTGTGTGCCTGCAGCCAGTTGCGCAGGATCGTATCCTGGATGGTACCGACCTGGAATGTTGCGATTTTTAACCCCTTGAGACTCTCCGGGCCTTGTATAATCGAGATCGTTTCTTACGACAAGGTCCGACCCCTGGGTATTGACACCGGCGATGATCTTGGCGTCAAGACCGGTACTGACCGCGGAAAGGACCGGGGCATGCGCCGACATAGGCGACATCGAGGTCCCCGGCAAGCATGGCCTGCATCTCGGGAGCTCCGGTCGGGAAAACCGTGGTCGTGACATTTTTCACACCGTACGGTGCGAGATCCTGCTCCCACCACCCTTTGTTCATGGCGGTGATCTCCGCCATCTGGTGAGTGCTGGGCTGGTACCCGATACGGAGCGTGGTTACGGGGGTTCCGCTGGCAGTAGACGAGGAATCCCGACGACTGCGTGCAGCCTGCGGAAAATACAACAAATATCAGGGCAAACGCAATAAGCGCGGTTGCCGTAATCTTCCATGACTTCATACGCACCGGTTATGAAATCATACATAAAAAAGTGACCTGTTTAGGCAGATTTGTTCTCGTTTTGGCCCAAAATACTAGTAAAAAACGGACATAAAGGAAATAACTGTTTCGTACTGTCCAGTTTTCCGGCGGTGTGCCCTCCTGCCGTTTCCCAGAATAATCCGGATTTTTTCCCCTCTAGACAAGGGGTATTGGACAATATAAGAAAAATTTATGGATTTTCGGCCGTATTGTATCTGTATCATGGCACATGTGGACCCGATCGACCGGCTTATGCGCGCGGCACTTGCCTCGGACGAGGAATTTGTCGCGACGTTAAACGATCTCATGAAAAATGACCTGCGCATCAGTGTCCGCGATCTCGCAGAGCAGAGCGGGATCTCCCAGAGTTCCCTTTACAAGATCCTGCACGGGAAACGCTCCCCCAACCTCTCGACCCTGCGGGATATCGTCAAAGCCCTGCGCAAATACTACCATATCGGCGAGGAGAACTTTATCGGTCTCATTGCCGCCCGCCCGGTGCTCGAAAGTGTCGAGGAACGCCTTGCCGAAGTGGACGGGCACCGGATGCGGGTCCGGGAATACCCGGTCCACACCATGGAGGATGCGATTGCCGCCGGTGTCCGGGCCGAGCGGGAAGGGGCGATCGCGATCGTCTGCGCCCCGATCGTATCGAGCATCATCGAGCAGCTCGTCCACGTGCCGGTAGCAACGATTGTCCCCCGGGAATCGGTCCAGCGGGCAATAGAACTTGCCGCCCGGAAGGCGTGGATTTAATCGATCCGCATACAAACATGAGTGTATAACTTTTGGTGAGGAAGATCGGATGAGGACCGATGTAGTACGACTCGGACGCCTGTCGGGCGAGAGGACGGGGGATATGATGAAGTTCCTCTCCTCCATGCGTTCCGACCGGTATATTGCGGATTCTGACGTGCTGGTGGATATCGCCCATGTGCTGATGCTGGAACGCCAGAAGATCATCAGTACGGAGATTGCAAAGCAGCTCCTGCCGGCACTTCTTGAGCTGAACAGTGAAGGGATTCCCGAAGAGGCGTTCGACGACCGGTTCGAGGATGTCCATGCCGGGATCGAATCGCTCTTGATCGAAGCGGTCGGGGCCGATGTCGGTGGCCGGATGCACATGGGCCGGTCGAGAAACGATGAAGTCGCGACCTGTATCCGGCTCAAGCTCCGCGAAGACCTGCTCAAGCAGATGGCGGCGCTCTTAAAAGTCCGCGAAGTCCTCATCGCGATTGCCGAACAGCACCGGGAATCGGTCATGCCCGGCTTTACCCACATGCAGCACGCCCAGCCGACAACGCTCGCCCACCACCTCCTCGCCTACGAGCAGCAGTTCTCCCGCGACTTCGACCGGCTCCGCGATGCTTATGCCCGGGTAAACCTCTGCCCGCTCGGGGCTGCCGCATTCGCATCCACCGGTTATCCCATTGACCGGGAATATACCGCCAAGATCCTCGCCTTTGACGGCCTTGTGGCCAACACCATGGACGCGGTCGCGACCCGCGATTTTGCCCTTGAGACCCTTGCCGACCTTTCGATATTAATGGCAAACGTAAGCCGGCTCTGCGAGGAGCTCGTGATCTGGAGCACCTCGTTTGTGAAGTTCGTTACGCTCGACGATGCGTTCTGCTCGACCTCGTCTATCATGCCCCAGAAGAAGAACCCGGATACCGCGGAGATCATGCGGGCAAAGACCGGCTCGGTCTTCGGGGCCTACACGGGAGCGCTCATGACGGTAAAGGGCCTGCCCATGAGCTATAACCGCGACCTCCAGGAGCTCACCCCCAATATCTGGCGCGGGATGCAGGATGCAAAGGAGAGCCTCCGGCTCCTCATCGACATGCTTTCGAGCGCAACATTCGAGACCGAACGGATGAAGGAGGAGGCAGGAAAGGGAAACTCTACCGCAACCGAGCTTGCCGATACGCTTGTCCGGGACTACGGCCTGCCTTTCCGCACCGCCCACAACATCGTGGGCCGTGCAGTCTCGAAGGGGAGCCTTTCCCTGGAGACCCTCGAAGCCTCCGCAAAGGAGCTCGAACTCGGGATCTCGCTTGAAAGTAAGGGGCTCACACAGGACCAGATCGACAAGGCCCTCGATGTTGTCCACTCGGTCGAGGTCAGGAAGGCGACCGGGGGCCCGGCGCCGTTTGCCACGAAGATCGCAATTGCCGACCGGAAGAAACTGCTCGACACCGACTCGGCGTTCATCGACGAACGACTTGCAAAGATTGCAAAAGCCAAGGAAGATCTCCTCTCCGACGCACGGAGGCTGGTAGCATAACGCAGGCGTTCTCGTCAGGCGACCACGTCTCCTGCACCTACGGGGGAAAGACCCTCTCCGGAACCTATATCACCGACCGCGACGGCATGGCGGTGGTAAAACTGTCAAGCGGCTACAATATCGGGGTGGAGAAGGGCTGCTGTACGCTTGTTGCCCCGGCTCCTGCGCCGGCGTCCCACATGGCGCCGGTCCGGCAGGACCCGAAGCTGCCCGAGCTTTCTATTATATCAACGGGCGGGACGATTGCAAGCCGGATCGATTACCGGACCGGTGCGGTCACGAGCCAGTTCGATGCGGACGATATCCTGACCGCAATCCCGGCGCTTGCCGAGATCGGGCGCTACCGCACGAACGTGCTCTACACCATCCTCTCCGAGAACATGACGCCTGCGATCTGGCAGGAGCTTGCCCGTGCCATCCACGACGAGATCAAGCACGGCGTCACCGGTGTCATCGTCACCCACGGCACAGATACGATGGCCTACAGTGCGGCGGCGGTGAGCTTCATGCTCGATACCCCGGTGCCGGTAGTCTTTGTCGGGTCGCAGCGCTCAGCCGACCGCCCGTCAAGCGATAATGCCATGAACGGCGTCTGTGCGGCGCTAGCCGCAGAGAGCGGTCTTGGCGAGGTCGCCATTGTCATGCACGGGACGACAAACGACGATTACTGCGCAATCCACCGGGGAACGAGGGTCAGGAAGATGCACACCTCCCGGCGCGATGCCTTCCAGAGCATCGGGATCCCCCCGGTAGGGACCATCGATTACGCGTCCCGCACGGTTACGCTCTCTGATGAGGCGGTAAAACGGGGTACGCATAAGCTTGCCCTGCACGACAAACTCGAACCGCACTGCGCTCTCGTCCAGTTCTACCCGGGCATGGCCCCGGAACTCCTGAATGCATACGAAGGATACAAGGGCCTTGTCCTTGCCGGCACCGGCCTCGGGCACGTGAGCACGGCGCTGATCCCCGGGATAAAAAAACTGATCGCGGGCGGAACGCAGGTAGTCATGACCTCGCAGTGCATGCACGGCCGGGTCTGCGACCGGGTGTACGACACGGGCCGCGACCTTCTTAACGCAGGTGTCATCGAGGGCGGCGACATGCTCCCCGAGGTGGCGCTCGTGAAACAGATGTGGGTGCTCGGGAACGAGAAAGACCCGGAGAAGGCGGCAGCGATGATGGCCGCCGATCTCAAGGGCGAGTGCATGCGGAGGAGCGGCCATGGATTATAAGGCACTCGGCCTTGTTGCCGGGATCGAGATCCACCAGCAGCTGGACACGAAAGAGAAGCTCTTCTGCCACTGCCCGACCACGCTCATGGATAACGCGGAGCACACGGGAGAGATCTCCCGCTACCTCCGCGCAACCGAGAGCGAGATGGGGGAGATCGACCGGGCCGCACAGGAAGAGATGAAGCGGATCCGTAAGTTCCGCTACTATACCTATAAGACGACCTGCCTTGTCGAGAACGATGAAGAGCCCCCGGCGCCTTTTAACGAAGAGGCGCTTGCCATCGGCCTGACGCTGGCAAAGACCTTTGGCATGACGCCGATCCCGCAGGTCCACACGATGCGAAAGCTCGTGATCGACGGCTCGAACACGAGCGGGTTCCAGAGAACAGCGCTTGTCGCCATCAACGGGGCGCTCCCGAACGGCGGGAGCATCGAGACGATCTGTATCGAGGAGGAGGCGGCGCAACGGGTAAAGGACGAGATCTTCTCCCTTGACCGGCTCGGGATCCCGCTTGTCGAGATCACGACCTCGCCCTGCATGCACACCCCCGAAGAGGTGCAGCAGGTTGCCGAGTACATCGGGATGGTGCTTCGCTCAACGGGAAAAGTCAAGCGCGGGCTTGGCACGATCCGGCAGGATGTCAACATCTCGATCAAAAACGGCGCCCGGGTGGAGATCAAGGGCGTGCAGGAACTCGACCTCATCGCAGAAGTCGTCCGCCGGGAAGTCCAGCGCCAGCAGACCCTCCTTCTCATCCGCGAGGAACTGGTCAAACGCAACGCGGGCGTCGGGACCGAGCAGATCGATGTGACCGATCTCTTCAAAGGGACCGGCTCGGCGATCCTGAAAAAAGCAAAGAAGATCTCCGCGCTCGTCCTGCCCGGCTTTGCCGGCCTTGTCGGCCGCGAGCTCCAGCCCGGCCGCCGTCTCGGGAGCGAGATGTCGGACTACGCAAAGAAGTGCGGGGTGGGCGGGATCTTCCACACCGACGAGCTCCCCGCGTACGGCGTGACCGCGGAAGAGGTTGCAGAACTCCGCAAGGTTGTCCATGCCGGCGAGCAGGACGCCGTGATCCTTGTCTCGGGCGCAAGCCCGAAGCAGGCGGACTGTGCCTGGCACCAGGTTGTCGGCCGGGCACAGGTGGCGCTCTCGGAAAAGCCGGTGCCGGAAGAGACGCGCAAGATGCTCGAAGAGGGCAGTACCGCGTACATGCGGCCCCTGCCCGGCGCGGAACGGATGTACCCCGAGACCGATGTACTCCCGGTGCGGATCGATGCGGCCCGCTGGGATGCGGTCGTTATCCCCGAACTGCTGACCGTTACGGCAGGCCGGTACGAGAAGGACCTCGGCCTTGACCCGGCGGTTGCAAAGCAGATGGCGTTCTCCGAGGAGCGCCCGTTATTCGAGCAGGCCCTGGCAAAGGGCATCAGGCCCACGCTTGCGTCCCGCACCCTCCTTGCAACCATCAAGGAGCTCCGGCGCGACGGCATCGAGACGGACAAGATCCCCAACGCTGCGATCATCGCCGTGCTCGAAGCAGTCGAGAAGGGCAGCGCCGCAAAGGAAGCGATTCCCGACCTCCTCACCGCGATAGCAAAGGGCAGCACGGTCAAGGACGCGATGGCAACGCTTGCCCCGACCGTCTCCCGCGACGAGCTCGAAGCAGTGATCAAGAAGATCGTGACGGACCGGGCGGAGTTTGTCACCCAGAAGCAGAAGGGCGCACTCGGGCCCCTGATGGGCGTTGTGATGCAGGAGGTCCGGGGCTCGGTGGACGGCAAGGTTGTGAGCGAGCTGCTGAGAAAGGAGATTGAGAAGGTGCTTGCTCAGAAGAAGTGAGTAGGACTCACTTCCATTTGCTTTTTTGAGTTAGTGTACGGATTGGTTACCTGTTTGTTGTGACGAGCGATGGCCCCCCGCCTCAGGGCCCATCGCGGGGCAATGAGGGAGTAAAGTATTGTAGTTAATTGGGATAGCCAAAACTGCTAGACGTGATATGTTTAAAATTATCTGTTGAGATCATGGATTTGAACTCTAAATGACATAAATATAGAATTATTGCGAAAATCTTTATATTTCAACGCTGAAAAAAAGTTATGGCCGATAGAAAATCATCTAATTATTCTCTGATCTTTTCAAAATGGCTTAAAAGAAGTTATCTAATTATTAAAAAGTATATTCTTATTGGTATCATTATTTTATTACTCCTAATAGGAATTTTTTTCCTAATTTACTCTCACTATAATCCAAATTATGATTATATTTCAATATTATCCGGTATCTCCACATATGCTGTTGCTCTTTTTACTGCAATATATGCGTACATTTCATCAGTCCAAGTTGAAGAGATGAGAAGAGAACGGGAGCTTCAAAATCAACCATTACCTTGGATTACAAAAATAAAAGTAATTATCGAAAAACCTCAATTATTTTTATCTGGCCCAAATTCTCTTAATTTTCACTCTCGGTACATTATATCTCTCCAATTGAAAAATATCGGAAATCATCCTGCCGTTTGCATAGATATTGGTTCAAAATTATCGCTGTTTTCTGATAAGGAAAAAATCGAATATTCTACGGTTTATGAGAGAATAGACACATTAGAAGAAAAACAAGAGTCCCTTGAAGACAGTATTTCCTTTTTATTTCCTAGTGATCAATCTGGTAATTTAATTAAAAATATCCTTTCTCAAAAGACCAACAATTATCCAATTCTAGAAATTGATATGTTTTATAAAAATATTATCGGGGGTTGTTTTTTGATTAAAAACAAATATAAATTATATCCAAAAATATCCCGCGAAGATCATTCATTAATTTTAGATGAGAGTATTTTAAAAAATTGGATTGGTTTAATTCGATCAATACCTGCACAATTTGAAAAAGATATAACAAATCTTGAAGGATCCATAAAGGATTGCAAGTTTGTTTATGATAAAGACGATGATAAACCGCGTAATGTTGACAAGTATATCGAAGCAAATCTCATCGGAGATAATATTGAACTTGTTCCTGATCCTATTCCCGGTGAGTTAACAATCAATCCTTTATCCTCTTATGAATACGAAAATTTAATTTTAAAAACACGTTATAGTCGCCGGTTATATGTTCTCGAATCAGAACCAAACACACCTCTCGAAAAATCAGAAAAAAAGAAAAAATGATCAAATTATCCTTCTTATTTGAGAACAGTTTCCAAATAATAACCAATACTTTTCCCTAATCTATTCATTCTATTGAAGAGCGATATCAAATAATATATGAGCTCATTTTCTTTCATCCTATACTCCGATTACGTTACTTCTAAAATTCATTCATGGCCTAGAGTTTTTTAATTCCGCTGCGGGGGCGCCCCGTCGGGGGCGGCGGCGTTCATCGCTCGTGGGGGTGTGGGGGCGACAGCCCCCGCCTTAGTAGACTGGTTTCGTATTCCGCGAAATCCGGATTTTCCAGATTTTTCCGAAATTATCCAAAAATGTCCGATCCGCGAACCGGCAGTTCCAAAAAAAACCGCGGATCAGCTGCTGCGGATTACAAAAAAACCTCAGGTCCGTAGCTGAGCTTTACAAAAAAAACCGCGGATCAGCTGCTGCGGATTACAAAAAAACCTCAGGTCCGTAGCTGAGCTTTACAAAAAAAGAGCGGATCAGTTGCTGAGGATTGCAAAAAAACATCAGGCCCGTTGCTGAGCCTTTCAAAAAAAGATCGGCACCACCCCCTCCCCCCAAATGCCCAACCCCCAAATAATCATCGCATCCTCCGTCGGAAGCCCTGCAAAACCCTGCGCCCGTGCAGGAAAAAGTCCGGCTCCGCAGCTTGAGAATTTCAAAAAATCCTCATGTTCGTTGCTGAGGATTCCGGAAAATCCGTAGATCAGCAGCTGCGGATTTTAAAAAAACCTCAGGTCCCGATCTAAGGATTCCGAAAAAACCGCAGATCGGTTGTTCCGGATTTTCCAAAATCCGACCCCATGGACCCCCCCACCCCCTCCACCTTTCCAAAACAAGAGGGGTGCCCTCCAAAATTTTAGTTACCCCCCTCCCCTCAGGTTTTCTTTTTCACGAACCGACCCCCACCCCCCCTGGTGCGGGAAAATGAGGGGACCACCCCCCCTGCCCTTCCACTTTCAGAAGGTGTGCTTCGCGTGGAGCGTCCGGCGAAAAGGGGGGTATACCCCGCCCCTCCGGTTCCGATCAGGGGGGGTGGGGTATTGTGAGGATGAAGCGGGGGGACCCTCCCCCTCACCGGAATCGAAGAGGCCCCCGTCCGCCCCTTGGGGAATTCCTTTGCCGGACCCCTCCCCCCTTGTGCTGTTTAAAAGAGGGGGGGAGGGGGTCCTGTGCGAAGCAGGGGGTATACCCCCGGGCTGTAAATCCGGGACCCCGTGTGCCGGGCGCGAAATAACAATGTTCATATTTCCTGGTTCAGATTATGCAGGTGCCAAATCGCTCTGTCGATCGGTCGGTTGCACTCATGAAGAAACCGATCTCCTCTTTCCTCGTCATTGCCGTTCTTCTCTGTGTTCTCCTTGCCGCAGGATGTACGGGCAGTACAGCTCCGGGCAGCACAACATCGCATACTCCCGCCGCAGCCGCGACAGTGACCCCGGTCCCTGCAATAAACGCTACCTCAATCCCGGTCCAGTACGCCGACGTCAACGGGGTCAGGATCGGGTACCGGGAGTTCGGGTCCGGCGAACCGGTACTCATGATCTGCGGGTTCAACAGCACCATGGAATCCCAGTGGAACGAGAAGCTCCTCGGGATCCTCGCCTCGCAGTACCATGTGTACATCTACGACAACCGGGGCATGGGATACAGCAGCGGCGATCCAAATGCAACGCCGGCCATGACCCTGTACTCCGATGACGCAGCCGCCCTCATGCCGGCCCTCGGGTACACGAGCATGAACGTGTACGGCGCCTCCATGGGATCCTCAATCGGCCAGCAGCTCGTCATCGATCATCCCGACCGGGTACGAAAGCTCGTGCTCGAATCCGTTACCTACAGCGTCCGGATCCCCGAGACAATAGTGCTCTACGACCTCATCGAGAAGACAGCGACAGATCCCAATGCATCCGCAGGAGCAAAAATGGAGGCCCGGGCAAACCTGGCCTGGAACGGTACCTGGGACCAGCTCTCCGGGATCAACAAGAGCGTTCTTGTGTCAGTCGGAAGCGAGGATATCCTCACGCCGCCCGGGGTCACGCATCAGATCGCAGGACAGATCAAAGGGTCCTGGCTCGTGGAGTTCAAAGGCCTTCCCCATGTCGGCTCGCACTATGCGCCGGTCGAGTACGGAACAACCACCCTCACGTTCCTTGGCGTGAACCAGACCCCGCCCTATTAACCCCTCCTTTTTTATAACCTGTAACGATTCTCCGGTTCGGGGTTCTCTTCCACCCGCCGGTTCCATCCCTTAAAAAGAGGATATATCAGAGGTACATTTCCTCCAGGAGCCGGGTCCCGGCTTCTGTTTTGAATATCCTGTTTTTCAGGCTCGTTACCACGTCGGGTTTCATCTCATCCTCGTAGATGTTGACAATGAAATCCGCTTCCACAAGGATCTGGAAATCGATCCGTCGATCTTCGTATACGTGTGGTGGTTCCCGATGATGTAGCAGACCCGGTCCACGGTTTTTGCGTCAAGGTGATACGGTTCCAGGATCGCACGTGCAACCGCCGGGCCTTCCTCTTCCTGGTACCGGCTGGCTGATGACTGGTACTTCCGCTCCGCCTCTTTTATCCCGATATCGTGGAGCAGCGCGGCAATTCCTATGATCTGCCGCTTTTCGTCGTCAACCCCGGTTTCGTGTGCAATCAGGCAGGCAAAATCATAGACTTTCAGGGCATGGTTGATCCGCCGCACATCGTTCCGGAAATACCGGATCATATCCCCCATGATCGAGAGAATCATCGTAGGTCTCCGTACTATCCTGCTTGGATGCCTGCCGTAATAAGGGTTCTTTGCCGGCCGTCAGATCCGGCCGATGAGGAAAATGACGTTTCAGGTTACCGCAGCAAACGAGGTATCCACACAGTTCCTGACCGCAGGCCACATTATTGTTCCCCACATTGTCGATACAGATGCGCACTGCGCTCTGCCGCCGCCTGTTTTGTTGCGGATGAGACGGTACAGGTCCCGGGATCGGTTGATTGCGAGATATCCGCAAGGCATTCCTGTTCGTGGGTGTCTGCGTCTGCAAGGATCTGGCTTACGATAATCTCCTTGTTGGTCGAGGTTACCCGGCACTTGTCCGTTGAAACGCCCGCAGGACAGATGGCTTATACAAGACTGTTCTCCTGCGGCTATTCCCTGAAGAATGATGTCACGATCGCTGGTACCGGCATTTCCCTGCGTGGCAGTTCCCGAAGTGCTGGTACAGCCGGAAAGGCAGATGGCCGCAATCGCCAGCAGGGAGAAAAGCACAAAAAATATCGTCGCATACTCAGCATTTGGCAATTTTTATCTTAAACGTTTTTATTTTAATCCTGTGGACCAATTCTCCATGCGGCGAGAAATTGTTTAAAGTCGTCATGCGCTTTACAGGAGACCCTCTCCCGGATTTCATCGGTTTATCTGATCGGCATGTGAGGCCCGGCCGTTCCTGAAAGACAGCTGTCGCAGGGGTTTCAACGGCTCTTGATAATCTTCCCTGCCGGATCGATGACCGGCCCCGTCAGGTTAATGACCGATCGTGGAGCACCCGGTAAGAACACATGCCAGACATCATCACCAACCCCCGGCACCAGCGGCTGCTTCTCGGAGCCGCAGCCCTCGGGATCGTGATGGACGGCCTCGACGGCTCGATCGTGAACGTGGCGCTCCCCACAATTGCTGCCGCCTTTGATACCGACACGGGCACCATCGCGTGGGTCATTATCACGTATCTCCTGATGATGGCCGGCCTTGTCCTTGTCATGGGAAGCATTGCCGACCGTGGCATCATGCGGAAGATCTTCATTCTGGGCCTTGCGCTCTTCACCATCGGCTCTGCCGCGTGCGGCTTCTCTCCCTCCCTTTCCCTGCTCCTCGCGTCACGGGTTGTCCAGGGCATCGGTGCCGCGATGATCGCCGCCGTCGCCCCGCTCCTCTGCGTCCGCTACCTCCCGCCCACCATGCTTGGCGCCTCCATGGGCGCTCTGGGTGCATCGAGCTCGATAGGCTTTGCGGCGGGCCCGGCGCTCGGCGGGATAATTACCCATTTCCTCTCCTGGCACTGGATCTTTTTGATCAACATCCCGATCGGGATCTGCGGCATCCTCCTTGCCTCCCGAGTCATCCCCGCAGACTCACCGGCCCGGGCCAGCCGCAAGACTCCGGTCGATCTCGTTGGCGCAGCGCTTCTCTTCTTGGCCATGGCAGCAGGAACGTTCGCACTCGAAGAGACCGCCGCACTTGGCGGGATTGCCCCGGCAGTTGCCGCAGCATTTGGGATCTGCGCGCTCTGTGCGCTCCTCTTTGTCGCACGGGAGAGGACAACGCCGCACCCCCTTATCCGGCTCGCCCTCTTCCGGAGATGGCAGTTTTCCGCAGTCCTTGCCGCATTCTTCCTCATCAACGTAGTCTACGCCGGTGTCCTCTACCTCCTGCCGTTCTACCTCTCGGCAGGGATGCACTACACCCTCGCGGTAAGCGGGCTTTTCCTCCTGATCCCCCCGGTGGTTACCTGCATCGTGAGCATCCCGTTTGGCCAGTGGTCGGACCGGTACGGCTGCCGCTGGTTTGCCGTTGCGTCCTGCATCGTGTTCATCGTCTTTGACGGGATCTTTGCCGTTCTCGTCCCGGAAGCCGGTATGCTCCCGCTCATTCTCGGCCTTGCCCTCATGGGCCTTGCCATCGGGATCGCGGCCGGCCCGGCAGCGAGCCGGATCATCGAGAACGCACCCGAAGGGGAGGAAGGCACCGGCTCTTCCCTGATGATCACCGTCATCTACCTCGGGGGCGTTGTCGGAACCGCGCTGTATGCGATGCTGCTTACCCTCTTTACGTCCGCGGGAGGTGTCGTGCCATTTGCCGACCTCGACCCGTCGGTCTTTTTGGACGGCTTCCACCTTACCGTCTGGGCCGGGCTCCTCCTCTCGTTTGTCCCGCTCGTCCTCTCCCTTGCAGTCAGGGATCGGAAAGCTGCTGCCTGAAGGCAGGGTAAAAACCGTAGAAAAAGAGGAAGGAGAGGTTTAGTTAAAGACCGAGAAGTCGTTCTTGATGGCGATGGCCTCGATGATCGGCTTCATCGTCTCTTCAGAGATTTTGAACTTGTCCATGTACATCTGGAGCACGGTCTTCTCTTCGCCGGCAAGGACGCCGTCTGCCATGGCAATATCGGAAAGGATGGCAAGGGTTGCGATCTTCTGCTTCTCGTCGAGTTTCTGGGCAACGAGGTCGATGACGCCCGGGAACTGGTTTGCCTTTAAGACCTGCATTGCGACATCGATGGATTTCTTGTCGCCGCGGACGATCTTTGCAAGGTCGTTGATCTCGGATTCCTCGATTACGCCGTCGGCCGCAATGATCGTGATCGCGGAGAGTACGAGCGCTGATTTCGGTGTCAGTTCAGCCGGCTTGCCGGCAAGTCTGTCAAAAAGTCCCATATTTTTTCAACTCCATGATAAAGTTCTCTAGTATTTTGCCTCTCGTGGTAGTTGATGGTTTCTGTAACCCACGCGTTACCCCGTGAGTGGAGCCCCCGTCACTTGTTATCCGGCTCTTGCGGTTATGAGAAGTTTACCGCCTGCAAATACGCCGTATTTAAGAGGGATAAATAAAAGACAGATCTTCCTTGCCAGTTCCTGATCACAGGGGGAACGCGTCCTCCAATTCCATCGGCATTATGCTGCTGCTTGCCGTCACGTTTCTCCTCGCATTACTTGTCCTGCTGCTTATCCCGTCCATGCCGAACCAGTACGACTCTTCGGTGCCGGCCATTTTTAAGATCATCAATATCAGGCATGAACCCAAGTGGGACAGCTATATGGTTGTTATAAATACGGGTACCTCCGGATACCTGAACCGCAACCTCTATGCCATGACTTACCGGAACGGCGAGCTGCTCCCGAGTTCCATCTCCACCATGAACGGCTATGCCTTTATTTCGACGCACCATTACGGTGTCCAGACGTTTGGCGGCCCGGGCTCACAAAAACGGGTCTGGGATCCTAACGAGATGGTTGCCATCGATTTCAAAGACAGGACATTCCACCCCGGTGATGTTGTCACTTTCGAAGTCTACGATACCGTAACGCAGCAGGTAATCTCGCGCGATACCTATACTGCGTAATGCCTTTTTAAAAAAAGAAACGTTTAGTCGTCAAGGCGCTTGAACACGCCTTTTTTCGTCTTGAAGATCTTGCAGATCGGGCAGACCCAGGTATCCGGCAGGTCCTCAAAGGCGACCCCGGGAGGGATATTCTGCGTCTTGTCCCCTTTTGCCGGATCGTAGATATAGTGGCATTCAAGACATACCCAGCGGGCGAGTTTTACCGTCTGTTGTGTCATCAGATTTCCTCGTCAATACTATTACAGTCTACACAATCGCATCCCAAAAATAAGAATGCTCCTGTCAGGGCAGGGAACTGTTGTTTCGGGTAAAATACGCGTGGGCCGCACGGGCACAGATCCGTGCCACCCGGACCGGTTCCGGGACCTTCCCTTCTGAAGTAAAGGCAGCAACGAGCCGGCCGGCATCTTCCGCATTAATCCCCCAGCTCCGGAGATAGACCGTTCCCCCGGGCAGCTTAAAAGCAGTTCGTTTCCCGAGCCGCAGGTACGCGGCAAGGCGGTTTTCGTCGTCCGGGAAATGGTGTCGGATATCCCCTTCGAGCCCTTCGGAATTTTCATAGGTCACGCAGACCACCGGGAGGCCGGTATCAGCGCACACCTCTTCCGGATCGACGATATTGAAAAACGCCAGAACACAGCCCGAGAGCATAACCGCCCCGATATCCCGGCGGTTGAGCGACCGGATCATGGAGAGTATCGCATCCGTAGCGTCCATGCCCCCGACCGTGACCCGGGAAAAAACCGTACCGTCGATAATAAGATCCCTGCGCATCACGATCCCGGCAAGGGTGGACTGCGAGCGCCCGGAGTAACTCTCGGCGATTCCGAGCACCCGGAGACCCTTTTTCGGGAGGTGCATAGAAGCACTTATGACACCGGATTAAAAATACTATACCGATGAAATTCAACAAAGACGAGGTCTGCATCCTTATCCCGACCTTAAACGAGAGCCTTACCATCGGGCCGGTGGTAAAGGAGTTCCGGGATCTCGGGTATACCCATATCCTTGTCGTGGACGGGAAGAGCACGGACAATACCGTCAAAAACGCCCGCGACGCCGGTGCCATGGTCAGGACCCAGACCGGTAAGGGAAAGGGAAATGCAATCATCGAAGCATTCGAGGTGATCGAGCAGTCCTATATCCTGATGGTCGATGGCGACGGGACGTACTCTGCCAAGGATGCTGAGAAGATGCTCACCCCGCTCTTTTTGGGATTCGACCAGGTGATCGGCGACCGGCTGATCAACGCCGAAGAGGGCTCGTTCTCCCGGCTCAACCTCTTTGGCAACCATATGCTCAACCTGTTCTTCAAGCTCGCCCACAGCCGCGACCTCCACGATATCCTCTCCGGTTCACGTGCGTTCACGAAGCTTGCCGTCCAGCAGATGAACCTAAAAGAGACCGGTTTCGAGATCGAGACCGAGATGTCGGTCGAGGCTGTCCGAAACGGCCAGCGGATCATGGTGGTCCCCATCCGGTATTCCCGCCGCCCGGGAACTCCCACGAAACTCTCCCCGTTCCACGACGGGATCCGGATCGTCACTACGATCTACCGCCTTGCCCGGGTCAACAACCCGATGTTCTATTTCGGGATCATGGGCCTCTTTTGTTCCATCCTGGGCCTGCTCACCGGGGTCTACGTGCTTCTCGAATGGCTCCACCATATCGACCACATCCCGCTCACGATCCTTACCGTGCTGTTGATCGTTGTCGGGATCGAGATCTTCATGTTCGGCGTGATCTCGAACATGCTCCTTGTGTTCCACCGCGAGGTCATCCGCGAGATCCAGCTCAACCAGCCGCCCCGGCAGAAATAACTTTTTTTGACCCGGCGCCTGCCGGATCCCTGATTAAAAAGAGATCAGAACCGGTCCTGTACCGGGTCCGGGTAAAACATCCGTTTATACGCGATGATCCGGCTGGCGTGCTCGGCCAGCGAGGTGAGCTGGAAGGCCTCGTCGAGCGTTGCTCCGGCGGCAAACGTCCCGTGCCCCCGCGCCACGACCAGCTTGTGCTCTGTCATTGCGCGGGAAACGGCATCGGCGAGTCCCTGCGTGCCCGGCGCACCTGCAACCACCGGGATCGTCCGGCAGAACATCTCGCCCTCGCTGTCCAGCGGCACGATCTCATCGGCGCCAAGGGATGCGGCGATGGCATACGGAGGATGGGCGTGAACTATCGCCTTGTAGGGCATCGAAGAATATACGGCGAGGTGGACGCGGTACTCGCTCGATGCCTCTTTGGGGACCGGTCCGGAAAAAGGTACAAAGACCGGTTCGCCCGGGTCGTCGAGGTAAGCGCCGGTCCTCTTGATATAAAACCCCTCAGCGTCCCGCACGCTCATGTTGCCGAAGTTCCCGCCGACCAGATGTTCGGCAAACAGGCGTTTCCCTATCCGTTCAAAGCCAGGATCCTGCATTCTTCGCACCTCTTTGATGTACATCGCTCTTTTGCGTATTCAACGATGCGGGCGTGGGCCTGACTGCAGGCAGAAGTATCCCTGGGGAGCACGCTCTCGAAGAGGGCTTTTAACCCCGGGCGCGGCGTTTTGATCCCGGCGCATGTCGCTATTTTTACCGTGTAGGCATCGATCACAAAACTCGGACGCGAAAAGCCATAGCAGAGAATACTGTCCGCGGTCTCTTCGCCAACACCGTTTACCGCGAGCAGGCCTGCACGGAGTTCTTCGGTCGGCATCGATTCCATGCGTTCGATCCCGCCGCAGGTATCCATCACATACGCCGCAAGTCCGAGAAGCCGGCGCGCCTTCATGTGGTAGAAACCGGTGCACCGGATGGCATTTTCAATATCCTCCGGTGCGGCGGTATGGATTGCCGGAATCGTGCAGAGATTTTTCTCCTGTAAAAGAGCAAGCGCCTTTTTCACGTTCTCCCACCGGGTCTGCTGGGTGAGGATGGCGCCGATCATCACCTCGCCGGTATCCCCCGGCCACCAGGAGATCCCCCCGTATTTGTCTTCAAGAAAAGAGAGGATCCGTTCCGCCTTTCTTTTGTCGTCAGCGGAACTGGATCCCGACATCGTGCATCTTGTTGTACCGGGCGATGTTGAGCACCAGCGGTGTGAGCGGTTCGATCATGGTCGAGACCGAGAGCGGCCCGGCATTGAATGCCTGGAGCTCGGAGATCTTGTTTACCAGCTCCATCACCTGGTGCTTTGCATCGTCGTCGTCGCTGCAGACCGGCACCGAGTATGCCAGTTCCTCGTCGAGCGCTTTCCACCGGTTCGCCGCGATCGTGTTGAACGCACAGCAGAGCCGGGCCTCTTTTGGAAGGAGTTTCTGGATCATGAGCGCTGCCGAACCCTCGGGCGGCGGGACAAAGACAAAATGGTCCTGCTTTTCCATCGGGTTGACCGGACTTATCACGATCTTGTCCTCGAATCCGTGGAGTCCGGACAGGGTCGGGACCACGTGTTTGAAGGGAATTGCAAGGATCACGATGTCGCCCTTGTCCACGGCGTCCTGGTTGGTGACACCGGTAAGCGAGCACTCCTGGCCCCGGCTTTTTAAGGTGTCCCGTGCCATCGTGCAGGTGGCCTCGGCCTTCTCCTGTTCGCGTGATCCGACCACCACATCAAAGAGCGGGGAGAGGCGCATGGTCATGCCCTCTCCGATATCCCCGGTTCCCCCGACGATACCGATCTTCACTTATCCCACCAGCGGGCGGAGCAGATTTTCAAGCGTTGCCGCATCGGTAACGCCTTCCATTCTCTGGACCACCTTTCCGTCTTTTTCTATGATAAGAGTCGGAACTACCTGGATCCCGAATTTCTCCGCAAGGGCCATGTTCTCGTCTACGTCTACTTTTTTGATCTCGACGGCATCGCCCAGTTTGGCTGCCAGTGCCTCGATAATAGGCGTCTGCATCCGGCAGGGGCCGCACCACGTGGCAAAGAAGTCGTACAGAACCGGTTTTGTCATGAAATCATACCCGCTAGAGTACTCGGTTAAAAAAAAGATAAATCTATGGTATTTGTTACTCGGAGAGAATGTCCATGATGATCTTACCGTAAGCCGGCCGGGTCACCACGACACCCACGATCACACCCATGATGGTGATGATTGCAAAGCCCTTGAGGGTCGAGAGGTCCATGAGTGCGAGCGGCAGCAGCGCGATAATCACTGTCGCTGCCGCGATCATGATGATCGTGAGCGCCCGTGCAAGCCTCTTTAAGTAAATGTTTGGTGACGGGACGATGCCTTCGTGCAGGATCTCATCGGTGATAACGACCAGCTGATCGATACCCGTACCTACCACGGCTATCAGGCCCGCTATCGTTGGCAGATCCATCTGGAACTTGATCGCGCTGATGAACCCGAGAAGGATCACGATCTCCGATGCATTGATGAGCACCATCGGGAGGACGATCCGCGGCTCGCGGTAGCGGTAGTAAATCACAAATCCGACCGTGATGAGCGCGAGGATGAACGCGATCATGCACATGGTCATGTAGTGGGCCCCGAGCGATGCCGAGGTCGAACCGGAACCTGCGATCTTCACGTCAACCGGCAGTGCTCCTGCCCGGAGGTGGATCTCCAGTTCGTCAGCCTGCTGCATACCGTAGGTGCCCGTGCCGGTCGATGCGGTCATCGAGTGGGTGGCTGCACCCTGGAGCGACGAGGCGAGATCCGTTGAAAGCGGTGCGGAATAGACCGTCTTGTTATCGAGGATCATCGCCAGCTGGTGGTTGGTCGGGTCGGTTGTCGCGCCGTACTTGATGGCGGCCTGCCTGAACGTTTCTGCCCCGTCAGAACTCAGCGTGAAACTGACGCCCCAGTTGCCCGAAGTATCCTTTGTGGGGGTCTGGACGCTGGTAATCGAATCACCGTAGAGCACGTGCTCGGTCTGGTTGCCCGTGGTCTGGATCCGGATCTCGAACTTGCCCTGCTTTCCGACGATCTGCTGGGCCTCGTTCATGTCTACGCCGGCCATCTCCACACGGACGTACCGTGCAACGCCGTTCACACCGGTAAGGACGTTAACTTTCGCGTCCTTGGTACCCATCGAGTTGATCTTGTTCTCTAAAATGGTCTTGACATCGGCAGCGGTGTCCTTTGAGAGTCCCTGCTGGTAGGAGACAAGTGTCCCTCCGTTAGCCTCGAAATACGGTTCGAGCTGGGCCTGGGTATAATATTTCCGGATTTCGAGATGGTTGCTATCGACCTGTTCCACATCGGCATCGAGGCTCTTGGAGAGATTTGCGATAAACGTGCCGGTCGGTTCCGTGGTCGAGTATCCCACGACTTCCGACTGGAACTCGAGCTGGAGCCACGCGCCCTGCTGGAGGTCGAGGCCGTACTGGAGGTTGGTGGTCAGGTCCCCTTTATCGTTGAAGTGGGGATAAATGGCTATGACCGAGAGGACTAATAGGACGATCAGAGTGAGGACTCTCCAGTCCTTAAAGAGTGTCTTGAGTTTATCCTGCTTCATTTTCCGCCTCCCTTCGTGACATACCATTTCAGTATGCCGACGTTTGTGAGCCAGGTGTTCATGATATCGAAGACAAGCCCGATAAGAAGCACGGCAGAGATCTCTTCAACAACCTCCACCTGCCCCAGCCACGATACCAAAAAGAGGACGACGACTGCCGCAAGCGTTGTCGATGTCATGATGATACCGGTATGGAATGCACCTGCAAGTTTGTCGTTGAGTTTCCCCTGTCGTTTTAAGACCCGTGTCGTGAGTAAGATATCACTGTCCACAGAGTAACCGATGAGCATGAGGAGCGCCGCGGTCGTCCCGAGCGTTAAGGGGATCCCGACAACGTTCATCATCGCGGCCGTCATTGCCATATCGGCAAAGGCCGAAAGGACGACAGCGCAGGAGGGGACAAAAGTCCTGAATGCAAGGAAGACCACGATTGCCATGCCGATGAAGGCAAGGATCATGGCAAAAAATGCCTGGTCCTGCAGGGTCTTACCGAATGATTCGCCAATCTGGTCGATCCGTGCATCCGGGTATTTTTCAGAGACCAGTCTTGCCAGGCTCTGGTATTTTGCATCGTCCATGGCAGAGAATGTCAGGAATTTCCCGTTGTTTAATCCCTCGCTGATACTCGCGAGCGGGTAATCTGCAAAGACCGCCCTGAGCTGATCCGAAGAATCGGGAGTGATCACGTTGACGGCAGTCCCGCCGGAGAAGTCGATCCCCGGCTTGACCGGCATGCCGACCGTTACCGTAACATACGCGAGCACCACCAGTGCAATGGCAAGCACTACCAACGGGATTATCACCAGTTGTTTTGGTGAATATTTCTCGATGTTATAACTGAATAATCCCATATCATACTCATCTGTTCATGAACGATTAAATAATTACCAGATTGCCGGGCCGGCTGTACGGTACCGGATCCGGCCCCGGCCAGGTCCGTGATGCAGGATTTCGCAGAATATTCCTGTTCCCTGCCAAAACGGACGGATTTTAAATCTGGGTTTGTAAAACCGGATAAAACAAAAAATATATATGTAGTCGGCCGCGATCACTAAACCATGAGATCTCAGTTCGAGATCGAACGGATGATTGAGGGACGGCTCAAAGCCTACCTCAACCGGGATAAGACCGGTCTCCGCCGCGAGATACTCAGGTTCGTGCTGCGTATCAGGCAGGTGACGATCCCCGATATCATGGAGGGACTCAAAAACCAGTTTTCGGTCTCGTTCCATACTATCGCGTCGATGGTCGGTATTATCGCATCCCGCATCGGCATCCTTCGGGTAAGCCGCAGTGTGGGGGGCATCACCACGTACGAGTTAAAAGAAAAGTACTCGCCGATGGTGGGCCGGCTGGTCGGGGCGTAAAGTCGTCCCGATTAAAAAAACACCATAACCGTTTTTTAAGATCCCCGGATAATAGTACGGGCATAATGCCCGGCCAGAGTTCCGATGCTTCCGGTACTTCCCGTACCGACGGTGTCCCTGCGATTGCGGTTGCACCGGAAGTAAAAGACTATATCGAAAAGAGGAACTGCGATTTCCGTATCTGCACTTCATGCGGCGGCCCCGTCCTCCTCCCGGTCAGGATAAAACCGCCCAAGAAAAGCGATGTCCTCATCACGGCTGCCGGCCACACGATCTATATTTCCATTCACCAGGTACGGTACCTCGATGAAATCCGGGCAGAGATGATCCCGTTTTACGAAGAGCCGGACGGTATATGCACCGATGAGTTTTAAGGAGATCCCCCATACTGCAGACGTAAAGATCCGTGCCGAAGCCCCCACACCCGATGCCCTCTTTGGCGAGGCATGTGCGGCGCTGATGCAGGTGATGTACGGGGACGACCGGCGCGGGGGGACAAAACGCGAGTGCGATATTCTTGGGGAGGACCAGGAATCGCTCCTCTGCGATTTCCTGTCCGAGGTTCTTTACCTGAGCGAAGTCGACGGGCTTGTCTTCTCCCGTGCCGATGTCCGGATCGATGGCCTGCACCTTCACGCGGTGCTCGACGGGGAGCCCTTCGACCCTGCCCGGCACAACAAGGGAACCGAGGTAAAGGGGATCTCCTATTCCGGCCTGAAAATCAGCCACGATACCAACGGATATATGCTGGAGATTGTATTTGATGTATAAGAAGGAGGCGTGGCGGTGATCGACGGCGTTGTCAGGCTAAACGGCGATGAATGGGAGATCCCCGAAAGGGTTTGTGCCCGGGATGCGGGTGCCGGCCCGGTTCTTCCTTTCCGATACGCTTGCGGCGCTTCTCGAACCGGGTGCTGTCCAGCAGCTGGCAAATGTCGCCACCCTGCCCGGTATCGTGCGGTCCGCGTACGGGATGCCGGATATCCACTGGGGCTACGGGTTTCCTATCGGTGGGGTTGCCGCGTTTACGCTCGACGAGGGCATTGTCTCCCCGGGCGGCGTTGGTTTCGATATCAACTGCGGCGTGCGGCTCTTTACCACACCGCTTGCCAAAGCCGATATCAAAAAGCCCCGCGAACTGGTCGAGTCACTGTACAAGGCGATACCGACCGGGGTCGGGGCAAAGAGCACACAGAAGATCTCACCTTCCAATCTGACGACAATGATGGAAAAAGGCGCCCGCTTTGCCTGTCGAAGCAGGTTTGGGGTCGAACGGGACATCGAACGGTGCGAGGACCGGGGCTGCATGAAGCAGGCCGACATCCGTGCGGTCTCGGCAAAGGCCTCGGGCCCGGGGGATCCCGCAGGGCGGTACCTCTTGGTCGGGCAATCCATTTCCTCGAAGTGCAGGAAGTAAGCGAGGTCTACGATGAGGTGGCGGCACAGGCATTCGGCCTTCACGTGGGGACAGGTCTGCTGTATGATCCACTGCGGTTCGCGGGGCCTCGGCCACCAGGTCTGCACGGATCACTTAAAAGATCCTTGAGGCCGCGACAAAAAAATACCAGATCAAACTGCCGGACCGGCAGCTTGCCTGCGCCTCCGCTCCAGTCCCCCGAGGGAAAGGCGTATTTCGGCGCCATGGCAGCATCGGCCAACTATGCCTGGGCAAACCGGCAGTTGATCATGGACGCGGCGCGGCGCCAGTTCATGCGGATGTTCTCCATCGCATACGAGGATATGCCGCTCGTCTACGATGTTACGCACAATGTCGCGAAGATTGAGGAGTATACCTGTAGACGGGCGCCGTGTCCCGCTTTGCGTCCACCGTAAAGGGGCGACGAGGATCGTTTGGGCCCGGTGCGCCGGACCTGCCGTCCGATCTCGTGCGGATCGGCCAGCCGGTGATCATCCCCGGCAGCATGGGCACGTCGTCCTACATCCTCAAAGGGAACATCAACTGCCATGGAGCGCACCTTCGGGAGCACCTGCCACGGCTCCGGGCGGGTCATGAGCCGGTCGCAGGCAAAGAAGAAACAGACCGGTAAAGAGGTAGCCGATCGCCTGCTTGAACAGGGGAATCATCGTGCGTGCGCCCAACGAAGCGGCAATCGCCGACGAGGCCCCGGATGTGTACAAGCCCAGCAGCGAAGTCGTGGAAGTCGTAGGCCCGCGCCGGCCTTTCCGCGCTTGTCGCCCGGCTCACCCCAATCGGGGTGATCAAGGGATGAGCTGCCGGGCCGGATTTGTCTGGGACACTACCCAGCCGTTTATCCGGTTCATCGAGGACTGCGGCGTCCCGTGCGAGCTCGTCACCCCCTACATGCTTGCTGCCCCCTTCTACCGCGGCTCGTTTACCTGCCTTGTCATCCCCACCGGCTTTGGCAACCCGGCGTACTCGCGGCTCCTCCCGGCACTTCGCGCCTCGGCGGACCGTATCCGCCGGTATGTGGAAAACGGAGGGAACCTGCTCGTATTCGGGGCGATGATCGACAAGGATGGCGTATACGACTGGCTGCCGTTCCCGGTCTCCTACCGGCACGAATTTTCCGAGCGGAATATCTCGTGCAGATCCCCGGGGATGGCCGGCGATCTTCTCCACGATTACGATCCCTCCTGCATAGAATGCGATGGATCTTTTTTGGCCTGCGATGGCGAGGCCACAGGGGTTGACGGCAAATCCGCGGTTGTCGTTGAAAAAAAGATCGGGGCCGGGACCGTGATCGTGACAACCGTCCACGAATACCCGTCCCGCGATTTTATCAAAAAATTCTGTGGATCCGGCACACAAACCTTATTTTAAAAGAAAAATACCTCTTGTTAGTGAGGTTGTGCCGATGCACCGCTATACTTTTTGTGAAACGGCCGAAGCGGGAGATCTCGAACCGGTGGTTCTTGCCATCCATGAGATCATCCACCGTCTCCCGGTGACCGCAAAGTCGCTCTGTAAGCCCGGTATCCGGATTGAGGACGGGCGGGTGATCGACCGGAACTATACCGGCCCGGTGCTCGAACAGGCAATCGCCACCAACAGCGTGATCAAGACCTACGCCGGAAAACGGCACCTACAAGGGTGTGCCGGTAACAGTCGCGCCCATACGGGACAAGGACGGGCATGCCATTGGCGCCCTTGGGGTGGTCGACGTGACCGGAATCTTTGACCTTGCAACCCTCATGGAGCACCAGTCAGCCATCCTCAAGCAGGTCTGCGGCAAGGATCCCTGCCCCCTGCCCGGGGAAGCGGTTGAATCCAAGAGGTGATATTATGCCGGATTCTGCATTCAAGGTGTTAGAGGTTCTCGAAAGGACTGACGAGCCGGTCTCGGGAGAGACCATCAGTAACGAACTGGGGATCACCCGGTCGGCGGTATGGAAGCACATCAACGAGCTCCGGATGATGGGGTACGATATCTCATCGTCGCAGAAAGAGGGGTACCGTCTCACCCGGATGAGCAACAAGCTCCTCCCGTACGAGATCCACAAGAAACTCCACACGAAGTTTGTCGGAAAAAAGATGCGCTACCTGGAGAACACGCCATCTACCATCTGGGCGGGAAAACAGCTCTGCGCAGAAGGCGATGTTGAGAAACTGCACGGGATGGTGATCATCGCCGAGGAACAGACCGGTGGCATCGGCAGGCTGGGGCGGGCGTGGGTCTCCCCGAGCGGCGGGATCTGGGTTACGATTGTCTTAAAACCCGGTATCCCCATCGACCGGGTATTTATGATCACGATGGCCGGTTCGGTTGCGGTGGCACGGGCGAATACGAAAGGAATTCGGGATTGGCGCGCTCATCAAGTGGCCCAACGATATCTTCATCGGGAACAAGAAGGTGGCCGGCCTTCTCCTCGAACTCTCCGCTGAGGCCGATACGGTCCACTACTGCCTGCTCGGCATGGGGATCGATGCAAATATCCAAATCAACCAGTTCTCTCCCCGCGCTGCAGGATACCATCACCTCCCTCTCCGCCGAGCTCGGCCATCGAGGTCGACCGGGCCTCCTTTTTAGCACGGATTCTAAAGGAGTTCGAGAGCCATTACCTCCTTCTCGAAGGCGGGGAGTACGATACCATCATCCGGGAGTGGAAGAGCCTCTCCTGCACGCTGGAGCACCGGGTGGATATCCGGACCCTCAGGAACAGTTTCTCCGGGGAAGCGGTCGATATCGATGAGTACGGCGCGCTCCTCATCAGGAAAGACAACGGGAAGATCGAACGCGTGATCGCCGGCGACTGTATCCATCGTTAGGACGGTACTCTTTTATCGTCAACCACCTAATTTTTAGTGGTTGACGATGTTTGGCGACCTGCAGCGTTCGAGGAGTATTGCCTATACCGCCGTTTTTATCGGACTGATAACCATCGGCGGGTGGATCTCCGTCCCGTTTGTTCCGTCGCCGTTCACCCTCCAGACGTTCTTTGTCCTCCTTGCAGGCGCAGTAATGAAAAGCCGGGCGGTCATTCCCGTGGCGCTCTATGTCCTGCTCGGCGCGGCAGGACTGCCGGTCTTCCACAATGGCACGGCAGGAATCGGTGTCCTGCTCGGGCCGACCGGCGGGTATCTGGCCGGCTTTATCATCGCGGCCCTGGTCGCCGGCCTTGCGTACGAATCGTCCCGCCCGGCCATCCGGATTGCGGGGATTGTTACCGGCGCAGTCCTGATCCTTGCCTGCGGTGTCGTATGGCTGGTCGTTTCTACCGGTATGGCCCTGGCAGCAGCGGTTGTACTCGGTATGCTGATCTTCCTCCCCGGCGATCTGGTAAAAGCCGGTGCAGCGTACCTGGTTGCCCGGCACCTGCCATGATCGTATTTGAGAATGTCCGGTTCCGGGCATTGTCTGTCCCGTCACTTGCCCTGCCTGCGGGCCTCACCACCCTCATCGGCCCGAATGGCGTCGGGAAGAGCACGTTTCTCAAGCTCTGTGCGGGGATCGCAGAACCTGAAAAAGGAACCCTCTCCATAGATGGACAAAGTCCGCGGAAGACCGAAGTCGGTTATGTAAACGAGTTCCCGGACCGGAACCTCCTCTTCTCTACCGTGCACGACGAACTTGTCTCGCCCCTCCGGTTTCGTCACACGCCTTGTGCGGAGACGGAACGGGAGGTCCGGGCCTGCGCGGAGCGGTGGGGGATAACCGGTCTGCTCGAACGGGAGGTAAAGGAGCTGAGCGGAGGTGAGAAGTGCCTTGTTGCGCTTGCAACGGCCTGCATTACCCGGCCCCGGGTGCTTGTGCTTGACGAATACGATTCTCACCTCGATGCCGGCCGGTGCGCTATGGCGGAACGGGTGCTCCGCTCCTCGGGCGCAGGATATATTATCCGCTGTACCCAGCAGATGGAGACTGCGGCAGAAAGCGACCCGACTCCTGTTTCTCGAAAAGGGTCGGGTAGTACATTTTGGAGAACCGACCACGGTCTTGCCAATCTTATCGATACGCCGTTTTACCCTCTTTCGTGGAGGTGCCGGCCGTGAGGCTCGTGCTCGATTCCGTCGCGCTCGCGCGTCCGCACTGGTCTCTTGCTGCAAGCGGTACGTTCGGCCCGGGTATTCACCTTGTAAGCGGGGATGTGGGCAGCGGGAAGTCAACGCTCGCGCTCCTGATGGCCGGTCTGCTCGCCCCGGACTGCGGCACTGTGACCCGGGAAGGTATCGGGCAGGCGATGCTCTCGTTCCAGTTTCCCGAGTTCCACATCACCGGTCTCACCGTGGCAGATGAGTGCCGGTCATGGAATCTCGAACCGGAAACCTCGCTTGCATCGGCCGGTATCGCGGTACCGGCAGAACGCCCCGTCCTCTCCTTAAGCAGGGGGGAGCTCAAGCGCCTCCACCTTGCCTGCATTCTCGCACGGGAATACGATCTCCTGCTGCTCGATGAGCCATTCTCATCGCTCGACTGCCCGGGAAAGTTGTGGGTAGCAGGAGAGATAAGCCGGAGGCGGCGGGGGATAACGGTCGTCTTTACGCACGAGCAGTGCGTTTTCCCGCATACCGACCATATCTGGGAGATTCGAAGCGGTGTCCTTGCTGACTGCGGGGAGCTTCCCGGGGCGCTCCGTACCTGGGAGCATGCACCGTCATTACTCCGTCGTCTTGTAGCAGAAGACAAAATTCCGTCAGATCTGACACAGGAATCCATTGTGGAGGCAGCATGCAGGACGCACGAATAAGGCTGCTTGCTGCGTGTCTCCTCTCGGCCGCTGCCTTCATCAGCGTGAGCGGTGCAGTAGCGGCCTTTGCCTGGTGGCTCGCGTTTACTCCGCGGCTGCGCTGCATCCGGTACCGCATGGCAGTCTTTGCCGCTTTTGTTTTATTCTGCCTGGTCTCCCTTGTCATCGTACTTTCTGGAGGTGACGGCCTTTCATATCTGATCCGGATGACGGCGATCCTGCTTATCGGGATATGGCTGTACGCAGATTCTTCGCCCGGGGATTTTCCCGCCCTTGGTACCTGGCTCCTTGGCCCAAAGAGAGGTTTTGAACTGGGGATGATCGCAGGCATGGCCATGCAGTCCGCCGAAGGGCTCGGGGATGATTTTACCCGGATCCGGATAGCGTCTGCCCAGAAACAGGTGCCGTGGGGCATCCGATCCGTCATATCCGCGGGCCGGGTCCTGATCCACGATGCACTCGTGCGTGCAGATGACATGGCCGAACTTCTTGCCGTGCGGGGTTACCGCGATGGGGGAACCTGCTGCCCCCGGTTCAATACACCGTCTTTCGATATCCTTGCCGGAGCCTGCGCAGGAGCAGTATTTCTCGTCGCATGGATCCCCGTAAGTGCATTTTTTATACTTTACCGGTGAAGTTTTGAGAGGCTAATTATCATACCGGAGGCCCTTTCGAGGAATTACATGTGTGCAGCCGTAACCGGAAAAGTGCTTATCACCGATACAACCCTTCGTGATGCTCACCAGTCTCTTATTGCAACGCGCCTCCGCACCGAGGATATGATCCCGCTCGCACGCGAGATAGATACCTGTGGATTTTTTTCCGCCGAAGCATGGGGCGGGGCAACGTTCGATTCCTGCATCCGGTTCTTAAACGATGATCCGTGGGACCGGCTCCGCGATTTAAAAGCAGAGCTGAAACATACCCCGATCCAGATGCTTCTCCGTGGCCAGAACCTGGTGGGATACCGCCACTATTCTGACGATGTTGTCGACCGGTTTGTCGACGCGTCCTATAAAAACGGGGTGGATATCTTCCGTGTTTTCGATGCGCTCAACGATATCAGGAACATGAAGCGCTCGATGGACCGGGTCAAGAAAGCCGGCGCCCATCTCCAGGGTACGATCTCCTATACCACGAGCCCGGTCCACAGCACCGCTATGTTTATCGGGATGGCAAAGGAGCTTGCCGCCCTTGACTGCGATTCCCTCTGCATCAAGGATATGGCCGGCCTTATCATGCCGGAAGCAGCCCGCGATCTCATCAGCGGGATCAAAAAAGCGGTAGATATCCCGGTCTGTCTCCACAGCCATTCGACAAGCGGGATTGCACCCATGAGCTACCAGGCGGCAATCGAGGCCGGTGTCGATATCCTCGATACTGCGATGTCGCCGTTCTCGATGGGAACCTCCCAGCCGCCGACCGAGAGCGTCGTCGCATCCCTTGTCGGGACACCCCGCGATACCGGGATCGATCTTCTGAAACTCCGGGCCGTGCGGAATGTCTGTGTCCTGATCCGCGAGAAGTATGCGGGACTGGTAAACCCGATCTCCGAGCGGGTGGACAGCAACGTGCTCCTGTACCAGTTGCCCGGCGGGATGATCTCAAACCTCGTCTCGCAGTTGATGGAACAGGACGCCCTCAACCGGCTCGACGATGTATTTGCCGAGGTTCCGCGTGTGCGAAAGGATCTCGGGTACCCGCCACTCGTGACCCCGACCAGTCAGATCGTGGGAACGCAGGCAGTCTTAAACGTTCTCGTGAACGGGCCGCGGTACACAAACGTTACAAAAGAGGTCAAGGATTATGTTCGCGGTCTGTACGGCAAATCACCGGCCCCCGTGAGTGAAGAAATCCGGAAACTGATTATCGGCGACGAAAAACCGATCGAGTGCCGGCCGGCTGATATGCTCGAACCCTCGTACGAGCGTATGAAAGCGGAAGCCGAGAAAGCAGGGCTTGTCAAAAAAGAGGAAGATGTCCTCACCTATATCATGTATCCGGCGATTGCTCCCTCATTTTTGAAGGGCGAGCGCCAGGTTGAGCCCATCCCGGCAAAGAAGGCTCCTGCCCCGCAGGCGGCAGCAGCCGGTGGTGTTCCCGACCAGATGGAAGTCGAGGTTGACGGCGAGATCTTCTCGGTACGGATCGTTTCTGTGGGCGGAAACAAGGTGCAGGTCGCAAATGTCGCGCCCCAGAAGGCGCCGCGCGGCGATGTTGCGGGGGGGATCCGGAGCAATATGCAGGGCATGGTGCTCCAGGTTATGGTAAGCCGCGGTGCGACCGTGAAAAAAGGCGACACGCTTCTCGTCCTTGAAGCTATGAAGATGGAAAACCCCATCCACAGCCCGGTGGACGGCAGGGTCACCGAGATCTTTGTTGACACCGGCGATGTCGTCCAGAACGGCGATGTCCTGCTGGTGGTCCAATGAAATTTTTTGAAAAGATCCTGATCGCGAACCGTGGCGAGATTGCGATCCGGGTCATGCGTGCGTGCCGGGAACTCGATATCGATACGGTCGCTATCTATTCTGAAGTGGACAAGAACGCCCTCCATGTCAAGTATGCCGACGAGGCATTTGCTGTCGGTGAAGCGCACCCTTCGAAAGAGTTACCTCAACATGGAGCGGATTGTCGATATCGCAAAAAAGAGCGGTGCCGAGGCAATTCACCCAGGGGTACGGGTTTCCTTGGCCGAAAACTACAGGTTTGCAAAGCTCTGCTGCCGATGAAGGTGTGACGTTCATCGGTCCCGAAGTCAAAGACCATCCAGGCAATGGGTTCCAAGATCGGCAGCAAGCAGATGATGAAAAAGGCCGGCGTGCCGGTTCTCCCCGGGACCGACGACGGCATCCGCGATATCGATACGGCAAAGAAAGTGGCAGCAGAGATCGGCTACCCGGTGATCGTCAAGGCAAGCGCCGGGGGTGGCGGGATCGGAATGCAGATCGTCAATGATGAGACTGCACTCGAAGAGGCGATCACGGGCAGCATGCGGATCGCCAAGTCCGCATTCGGCGACCCCACGGTTTTTATCGAGAAGTATCTCGTTAAGCCCCGGCATATCGAGTTCCAGGTCCTTGCCGATGAACACGGACACGCAGTCACCTCTTACGACCGCGAGTGCTCCATCCAGCGCAGGCACCAGAAACTGGTTGAGGAAGCCCCTTCGGCAATCATGACCGATGAGCTTCGGGCGCGCATGTCAGCTGCGGCGCTCAAAGTTGCGGAAGCCTCCGACTACACGAACGCCGGTTCGGTCGAATTCCTGTACAGCCACGGGAACTTCTATTTCATGGAGATGAACACCCGGCTTCAGGTCGAGCATACCATAACGGAATTTATCACCGGTATCGACCTCGTCAAGCAGCAGATTGCAATTCGCTGCCGGGGAAACGCTGCCCGTTCGATCAGGAAGATGTCACTATCCGCTGGCCACTGCGATCGAGTGCCGGATCAACGCGGAAGATCCCCTTGAACAACTTTGCAGCGGATCCCGGCAGGATTACCCGGTACCGCTCCCCGGGCGGCCCCGGTATCCGCGTAGACAGCGGGATCCACATGGGTTACACCATCCCGCCCAACTACGACTCCATGATTGCAAAGCTCTGCGCATGGGACAGCACCCGGCGCGAAGCGATCATGAGGATGCGCCGCGCGATTTCAGAGTACATCATCCTCGGGATCAAGACCACGCTCCCGCTTCATTACTGCGATCATGAACAACCCGCAGTTTATCGAGGGCAACACTCACACGCACTTCCTCAGGAGGAGCATATCGTAAAAACCCTCGAACAGTACAAACTCGACGAGGAAGCGCGGATGCAGACGCTCGCCGGTTCGTTCTCCCGTGAAGGGAACAAGGTCGCAGCGATTACCGCTGTAGTCAATGTCTATCTCCAGCAGAAAAAAGGCTGAAGATAGAAAAAACCACAATTCTTCTGTATCAGAACCTTTAAGAGTTTTTACGGTGTTGTAATTATGCACTTTCGTGCTGCGGTGGCCTAGCTGGTTAGGGCGCCAGACTCATAGGGTTTGTTCGGCACAGACTGCCTGTGCCAGAGGGCCTTGGGATATCTGGAGATCGTGGGATCGTAACCCACTCGCAGCATAAACATCAGTTTTGTTTTTGCTTTTTTAGCGGATACTTCTCCCGGTTAAAAGAGAATGCTTACCCGGAATGCCGTTTTGCCACCTATTTGTCGGGCGATTGGCCGGTACCCGGGGATATCTTTATGTGCCCGTTCAGCGCACAAGAATACTAAAACATGAGGTGACATGATGATTCTTGTAAATGCAATTGTTGGCATTATCCAGTTAATCATTGCAGTTATCCTTGCAGTGGTTGCACTGTACATCGGCTTCTCGGTCTTTGGCAAGATCACCAAGGACGTTGACGAGCAGAAGGAACTTGCAAAGGGCAATGTTGCGTTCGGTATTATCGTTGCCGCGATCTTTGTTGCAATTGCAGTCGTTGTCCAGTCCGGTGTAGCCGGGATCTCGGTTGGTATCGGCAAGGCATCTGCGCTTGGCCTGACCTCCGTTGACGGTCTGATCGCCATTACCGTTGCGATCATCCAGCTTATTCTTGGTGTCCTGCTGGCAATCGGTGCGATCTATCTTGCATTAAACATTCTCGACAAACTCACCAAGGGTGTCGAGGAATTTGAAGAGCTCAAGAAGGGCAATGTTGCAGTTGCGCTGGAAATGGCCGGTGTCATCATTGCAGTGGCCCTCATCATCCAGTCCGGTATTGTCGGTATCACGACAGCACTGGCCTGAATAGTCAGAACCTCTTATCATTTTTCCTTTTTTAAAAACGTTCCCGATAGCCCTGTTATCCGGGTATGCCGGATCGTCTGGTTTGTTATAATTATCCTGTTGTCTGGAGCAATACTTTTTGGTACCTTTAGGGCGGGTCCGCGTTCCAGAACGAAACCTGGGATTTTTTTCGCTGTAGAATCTCCCGCGGGAAACCAGTTGTTCCAATAAAAAATCTTGGTGCCTGTTATACCGGTTTGGGAAAAAATTCTCTTAACCATCAGACATTCCAAAAGAGATCCACCGATTGCCCCGGCCTTTAAAAAACAGGTCGCCCCCCTACCCTCACGTGCCGATCCGAAAAAAAATTGGTCGGACCGATCGATCGCAGAGATCGGTCGGGGCTGCCTCATTTTTTCCAGTTCCGCCACCTCCATTTTCCCTGGAGGTTCAGACGAAAGAGCATGGTCGGTCCGATCGTACTCACTGATCGGCCGGACCGACCGATCCCGATCAGTGGTCGGGGCCACCCCCTCCCCCTCAGGGATCGTTGGTAGCCCCCCCGACCCCCATGTGCCGGATTGAAAAAAAATGATCGGACCGATCGATGCGGGATATCGATCGGGGTTACCTCCACATTTTCAAGCAACCCGTTGGGACGTATCTTGTGATGTGCCCGCCATAACCCTATAATTTCGACAGGGCTTATTTCCCGTACAGGTTGATCTGCTGGATCAAGGCAGAAAAACCTTCCATCTCGATTTCCAGCACTTCGTTCCGGGTCATTCCCATGCTCGTCTCGGCATCGGCTGTGAGCTGGTCCGGCCCGCGGATCACTTCCCGCGCTGTCCCGTCCCGGGAAAGGAGTTCCTGCGTTTTGACATCATGGACAAATGCGCGGCCCGGGATAATGACGGTCTTTTCAAGGGACGCCGGGTCCAAAGTCTCCAGATCGTCCATCGTGATAAGGCAGGCGATCTCTTTTCTCACCGGAATTACCGTGACCCTGGCGCCGCGTGCCCTGAGTATCTCATCGATAAAGGGCGCGGCAACCGATCCTGTGATAACCGATGCGCGGTGCTGGACTCGGGGGAGTTTTTTGAGGAGTGCCGGCTCGTGCAGGATTGCAAAGGGCGATCCGATCTCCGGGTCCCAGAGAGGGGTGCCGGAGATCTTCATCTTGAACCGGCTGGAGAGATCTGTCACCATATCGCGGAATGATTCAACGGACTGGACTGCCTGGCCCTTTTTGAGGGGCGCATTTCCAAGGATAAGGCCCTGCCCGGTGGTGTTGGCAAACCGCATGAGGATGAGTCCCTTTGCGCCGCGCTCTTCAAGCCATGCGCAGGTGTCTTCGAGAACCTTCCCGTCATTTACCCCGGGTATAACGACCGCTGCCGCATAGACGTCGGCTCCGCTGCAGAGCCGTTCGAACACCGCAAGCGATGCCTCCGGTGTCGGGTCGTGCATCCATTTTTTGCGCAGCGCCGGATCGGATGCAAAGACCGTAAACGAGCACTCGGAAAGGCCGTTATCGATAAGGAGATCGCCAGTTTTAGGATCGTCCCAGCCCTTGCCGCTCGTGTACCCGATATGGAGCGGGACCTCCGTTGAGCCGAGCAGCTCGACAAGATCGGTAAACTGCGGATAGCAGCTGGGGTCGCCGCCGCCGCTGATGGTGATCCGGTCGAGGTCGCTGGTCTTTGCGTTAAGGGCAGCAAGCGTTTCATCTGCGATTGTCCGCAGGTCCTTGAAGCCGGAGTATTCCTCCCGGACACCGCGGGTGCAGTAATCACAACCGACCTTAAAGGGCAGGCAGTAGCGGCAGCCGAATGCGCGGGTGGACTTTACATGCTTGAAGTAGCAGTATTCGCAGAAGCCCCGGCAGTCAATGCCCGCCCGTCCCCCGATATCCACGGTCAGCTGCGCCATTAGTTGTTCAAAAGTACTTCTGCCCCCGTGCGTATAATGTGTTTGGATTGGAACGGGAGGTTATCGGGGAGATCCCGGCACCATCTTTTTTATCCGTAAATGCGTATTGTATATGGCGCCTCAGTGGCTTAGCTGGCAGAGCGGCTGACTTGTAATCAGCAGGTCCCGTGTTCAAATCACGGCTGGGGCTTTAAGAATTTTATCCTTGCTTTTTTCTTTTTAAAACCAATGTTGTGGGAAGGTATGTAAAATAATTTGCCTCGTTCATTCCAGAAATATGTAGTATTCGAGGCGATCTGCGTATAATAGATGAATATAAGTAAACCTCAATTGAAAATAAATCCATACAAATGTGCGGCATTGTTGGATTTAATTTTGAGGATCAATCCCTTGCCAGAAAAATGTGCGATATCATAGCACACCGCGGCCCAGATGGTGAAGGGTATTATACAAATAAGGACATCACGCTTGGTCACCGTCGGCTTAGTATTATTGATCTTCAGACTGGAAATCAACCTATTTATAATGAAGATGGCTCTATCGTTGTAGTATTCAACGGTGAGATTTATAACTACTTGGAACTTCGTCAGGAACTTGAATTAAAAGGACATCATTTTTCAACAGTGTCTGATACAGAAACACTAGTCCACGCATATGAAGAGTATGGATATGATTGCGTCAAGTTTTTTAATGGGATGTTTGCATTTGCACTTTATGATTCGAAAGAAAAAATACTATTCATTGCACGTGATCGTTGCGGTATCAAACCTTTGCATTATACCTTTTTAAACGATGGAACATTCCTGTTTGCCTCTGAAATCAAGGCACTTTTACAATATAAACGTATAAAACGCGAAATGGATTCTCAAGCCCTTCATTATATTATCAATTTAAGGTATATCCCCGGGGAACGGACCATGTTTAAGGGGATTAAGCGTTTATTGCCGGGGCGTTTCCTCCTTGTTAAGGATGGTCGAGTTACAATAAAACAATATTGGGAACCGACAGTATGTCCAAGTCAGTATACTGAAGATTATTATATAAAATCCTTGCGTTCTCTATTAGAACAGTCCGTTGCGCGTCATCTCATCAGCGATGTTCCTGTTGGTGTTTTATTATCTGGGGGGATTGACAGCAGTTCCATCGTTGCTCTTGCAAGCCGAATGAAAGATGAACCTCTTAAAACATTTTGTATGGGATTTGGTCATCCTGATGACGAGCTTTCGGATGCCCGGCTTGTTGCAGATCATTTTGGAACAGATCATAAGGAATTAGTTGTTGCAGATCGCTTGCTCAAGGATTACCCAAAGATGATTTGGTATGCGGACGAGCCGAAGAGGAACTTGTATCCCTATTATATTTCTGAAATGGTTGGCAAGCACGTCAAGACAGTTCTTGGGGGTCTTGGTTCCGATGAACTATTTGGGGGATATATTTTTAAATATAATTTTGTCCATGGTATCGAAAATATCCGGAAACAGACAATGTATGAGACCAAACAGAAGATTGCCCAAATTGCCGATGATCTTATTGCCTTCCAGTCCCGTTTCGGCAATATTACTGATGACGAACACCTAGATTATCTTGAGATGATTAAGGCCATTAATGATGACACCTCACTTTATCTTATTACCCAGACTCAGGATAAAGTATTCAATAATGAATATCTAGAGAAAATGTATGGTCATATATTGTTATCATCAGCGCTAGAACCAATACGTAATATCTATCTGCCGTTTTTCAATAAACGTCATCCTTTCCTTGACAATCTTATGCTTACCGATTTTCGAGAGAAAATGATTGATGATTTCCTTCTTGTGGATGACCGGATGAATATGGCCAATTCTCTGGAAAGCCGCGTACCGTTCCTTGATAAGGAGCTGGTAAATTTCGCTTTTACTATACCCACTCAATATAAGATCAAGGATCCCAATGGGAAATATATTTTAAAAATGGCGATGAAAGACATCCTGCCAAAAGAAGTGCTTTGCAAGAAGAAACAGGGATTTGCCAGCGGAACATATGATATTTATCTCCATGAAGGAAGAGAGCTCATGCAACAGATGTTACCTGAAGGTAATCTCGTGAGATATGGGTATATTAATGCGGATTACGTGAACCGGGTTCTTGGTGAAGTTCCCAATCCGAAATTGAATCTTCATTACGGTGTCTTATGGAATCTTCTGACCTGCGAAATCTGGCATCGGATGTATATAGATGATAACAGACAGCTCCCGATTCAGGATTTGAACAAACTTACATGACGATGGATTATAATGAAAAAAGGCAATAATATATGAGAATGATTCAGGTGATTTTTCGATGAGCAGAAAATCTATTCGTGTATTGATAGCTGGTGTGGGTGGTGGAAGTCATGGGCTGGAAATTCTCAAAGCGCTTCGGCACTCCGAGAAATCATACTATATTTGCGGTTGCGATATGTCCCGGCACAACTTGGGTTTTTGTAAATCTGATGCCCATTATACTCTTCCCCCGGCAGCAGATCCCTCATACCTCTCGGAATTACTATCAATTTGTAAAGCTGAAAAAATTGATGTTCTTTTTCATGGATCCGAGCCGGACCTAAAGGCAATGGCAGATAACCGGGAAAAAATACATGATGCAGGCTTGTTTCTTCCTATTAATGACCCGTCAATAATAAAATTATGTTTAAACAAAAAAGAGACATTTGAATATCTGGATAAATGCGGTGTGATTATACCGAAAACTGTGGCCGTGCAATCTGATAAGGATATTTCTACCATTAATTTCTTCCCCTGTGTAGTCAAACCCTATCTTGGCGGAGGTGGATCGAATAATACCTTCATTGCGCAGGATGCAGATGAACTCAAGTTTTTCTGTAACTATGTTTTAAAATATGGTGGAAAACCCCTCGTTCAGGAGTATGTTGGATCGCCAGAAAATGAATACACTGTCGGCGTCCTATCCGGAAGAGATAAAACTGTTATATCCGTTGTAGGGATACGGCGTTTTATCATGAGCGGACTTTCGAACCGGATTAAAATGCGCTCCTTGCATAATAAAAATCAGGTTCTGGCGATTTCTTCAGGTATATCTCAAGGAGAAGTTGTAATTGATCCACAGCTAAACCGGCAATGCATTGAGATCGCAAAAAAACTTGGTTCGATTGGCCCCATCAATATCCAATGCAGGTACGTAGATGGTGTAGTTTATCCATTTGAAATTAATCCTCGATTCTCGGGAACAACATATATGAGGGCCTTGGCCGGTGTGAATGAACCGGATTTGTTTATTCGTAAGTATTTCCTGAATGAGGAAATCTCCACGATGCGCCGCCCTCGTAAGGGACTTATTCTTCGGGGACTTGAAGAAGTGGCGATTCCGGAGAGTTGCTAAAAAAGGTATCCGTGAAGCGTGCGTTATGGTTGTCTCATCATACCCCTGGAAAATCGGATCTCTCCCTTTTGTTTATAAACCTTTATCGGAGCCAACTAACGGGGAGGATATCCCGGACGTTCTTCCGTTTTCCTTGGACATTGATAAGAATACGGGAACACTCATCCAGTCAAAAAACGAATATGTTGAACAAATATTGTCACGGGCATACTCGAAAGGATCTGAGATCAGCGGTATGATGGATGATCATGGGATTGGTGAGCAGTATGCATTGGACTTTCTCCGGTTTTTAACTGAACAGCTTCAGCGTGATGTTTTCGAAGGATTAAAGATCCTTGAAATCGGATGCGGTACAGGATATCTTCTGTCCCTGCTCAAACAGCGCGGTGCAGAGGTTTTGGGGATAGAGCCTGGGGATCAGGGCCAGGAAGGGGCGCGACGCTTTCATATTCCTGTTGTTCAAGACTTTTTTCCTTCAACAAAAATATCGGGAAAATTTGATGTCGTTATTATGTATGCTTTTCTTGAGCATATGGAAACGCCAGTCCAAATCCTCAAATCGGTATCGGACTACTTAACGCCTAATGGAATAATTGTTATATCCGTCCCTAATTGTGAACCGTATATTCAATCAGGAGACATCTCTTTTATTTTACATGAACATTGGTGTTATTTCTCTCCAGATACGTTGAAAAACACTATAGTTCAGGCGAGTCAATCTCTGCTAAATTTAAAAAGATCACCTTTTGCTGATATCATATATGCAGTATCTACCCCAGCTTCTGATTTTGTTAAACCTATTCCCGTTTTATTACAAGATCAGATAGAGATTGCCGAATCATTTAAAATTAAGTTTCAAAAAAGTTTTAAAAACTTGAAAAATTTTCTTGAATCGGCCGCTGCAGCAAAAAATACTTTGGGAGTTTATGTTCCCGGAAGATTGATCAATGTACTTTCTTTATTGATTCGTCAAAATAATTTACCTCACTTAAGATTTTTTGATGATAACCCCTCTCTTTATCAAACATATTATCCTGGAATAAATATCGGTATCGAAAATCGTTATGATTTGATCCTTAATCCCCCTGATATTATTATTATATTTTCGCATTCTTTTGGAGAAAAAATTAAAGATGAAATTGTGCGATCTGGAATTGATTCGAAAGTTTTGCTCTGGGAAGATATATCTATAGATTGTATAAATTTGTGATACATGTTGAACGATCAGGGT
>Ga0268356_10168_pt1 | contig 55369 bp, 48 predicted proteins | sample BioMet10_FD_194415 | JGI IMG/M metagenome (GOLD analysis project Ga0268356, IMG submission 194415) | Sewage microbial communities from Oakland, California, United States - Biofuel 10 (PacBio Assembly) | ecosystem: Engineered > Wastewater > Sewage > Unclassified | place: USA: California | collected...
CGTTCCTGGGCCAAGGTCGATGTCGAGGGACTCGCCTTGCTCCGCGTGGCAGGGCTCCTCGCCGAGAACGGCACGGCGGTCGTCCTTACCACGACGGCCGACACCTACGCGCTAGCCCAGACGGGACTCAGGCAATACCTCGTGGAGAATGGGCTCGTTGAGGCCTGCGTCGAGGTTCCGCGGAGGCTTCCCTCATCCAGGCAGACGGGCCTCACGATGTGGGTCCTCTCGCGTGGGGGCGGGGGAGATAAGGGCGTCCTACTCGTGGTGCTCGACGGCGACGGGCTCGAGAGGGAGAGGCCGGGTTTCTATGCGCCGGGATCATCCATCAAGGAATCGGCCCGGTGGCTCGGCGGGCTCGTATCGAGCAGGCGAGAGGTGCCGTTCATGAGCATGGTCGTCCCGAAAGACGTGATTCTTGCCGCACCCGGCTCGCCTCTGCGGTTCTCTGGGTACGCCGGCAACATCGATGTGGCGAGCAGGCTGGCTGGGGGACTCGCCGCAGACGAGATAGCCATGCGGCGCCGCGCCGCGCTTGCCGAGCTCGCCAGCGCCGAGGACGAGCTGAGGCAGGGCGTGCCACGAGTTTCGGGGACAATTAGCGTCCGAAGCCGGTCGTGTGCTACGTCTTCTTCCTCGTCGACCGCCGCGCGGCGGACGCATGGGAGGTCGTCCGCGTCGCCTGGTCGTGCCTGGACGAGGGGACGTTCGGCCTCGTAGCGGTGTCTACAGCCCCTTCTCGAAGCAGACCGACTCGGGCCGCTCGCGATATCGGCCGTAGTTCTCTCGCTCGACGTAGCCGCGCGCAAGGTAGAAGCGCACCGCCCCCTTGTTGGGCCGGCCGGTCTCCACGACGAGGCGGGCCGTACCCGAACGCACGTGCACGGGTCCTCGAGGGCGGCGAGGACCTTTCCGCCGATGCCCTCGCCGTGCCAGCGGGAGTAGATGCGCTTGACCTCGGCGACGTCGTCTCCGAGGGGGCGTATGCCGCCACAGCCCACGGGTCCGCGCGCGTCGTAGGCGACCTACGGATGCCGCCTGGCGGCCCCTCGACGTTCGGCGGCATTGACGCTGGCGGCGTCCGCTGCGGTCCGGTCACCAGCTCGAGGAAGTCCGAGAGCTCGTCGATGAGCCCTTCTGCGTCGGGTCCGTCGGGCTGGTGCGTCGCGTATCTCCTAGGCTGCCCACCGCATGTGTCCTTCCGTCTTGTTGTGGCTATCCCGTCAGGAAGACGAGTGGCCATCCGTCCTGCGTTCGAAGGTTGCTGGCGGATTGATTGACACGATGCCGAGCTGTTGGGCCAACATGCCCTGTGATGCCAACCTGCATTCTCGCCCTTGCCGTAGGTCTTGGTCCCCACACGTTGCTAACCTGTAGATTCTACCTTCGTCGATGGTCCTACGCCTGCTTGGTGACTCCGGCCAGCTTGCTCCACCCCGGAAGGGTTCATCGTGAAGTTCTGGATGGAAGGCACGTAGGGCGCAGACGGTCTGTGGTGTGCGAGAGCGGCAGCAGGGGAGCGTGGCGGCATAGCCTTCTGCTCCAACTGAAGATAGATGTCATCGCGATCCGAGCCGTCGGGGGTCTGGATGCCCTGTTCCACGAGAGCGTCATAGGACGCATCGGAGAAATGCGCCATGGCTGCGACGCTGCCACTTGATTGCAAAGAGGTTCATGAAGTTGTCCGGGTCGCCGTTATCGCCAGACCATCCGAAGAGGGCGAGGTCGAAGTACTCCTCCTTGCGCTTGGTGCGGAAGGTCGTCCAATCGTACGAGTTGATCGCAGAGGTTCACCCCGCACTTGGAGAGGTAGCCCTTGGATCGACTCGGCGAGGGCTTGTCCGCCAGCAGGGTTGTACTGCATGGCAGTGGTGTAGGTCATGGCGACAAGGATCGGTGACTCCGGCCCTGGAGAAGGCATCCCGCGCCGCAGTCCGGGTCGTAGGACGGATAGCTCACGTTTCGTGACGTAGAGGGCCATGAACGGAGGGCATGAGCGAGTTTGCCTACATCGGCATAGTCACCATAGAGTGCCTTGACCATCTCTTCGATGTCGATGGCCTGGCAAACAGCCGTGCGAACGGCGATGTCGGCAAGCTTCGCGCTCGTCATGTTGAGGCAGAGGTAGTTGACATTGAGGCCGTCGATGGCGACGACGGTGTCCCCGTCGTTCTGGACGGTGGGCGCAGAGTTTGTCTCAACCGCCGTGATGATGTCCGCCTCGTTGTTGGAGAGGGCGGTGACGCGCGAGGCGGACTCGGGAATGATGCGGAAGACGATGGTCTCCGTCTGCGGGGCGTTGTCCTTGTCCCAGTAGCCGTCGAAGGCCTTGAGGGTGACCGTCGAGTCCTTGTCCCAGCTGTCGAGCTGATAGGGACCGGTACCGCAGGGAGCACTCGACATGTCGCCGTTTGCCTTCGCAAGTGCGGTGGGTGAGACCATCGGAGTGCCGAGCGCCATCGCAAGGTTGCGCAGGAACGGGGCACATGGGGATCGCATCGTGCAGGTGACCGTATAGGCGTCTGTCGCCTCTACCGACTTCACGCCGACGCCCGTGGCGTCCGAGCCAAAGACAAAGTCGGCATAGCTCATGTTGGCTGCTGCATTGCCATTCATCTGGCGTTCAAAGTTCGTGACGACGGCACTTGCGTCAAAGGCTGTCCCATCGTGGAACGTGACGCCCTCTCGTAGTTTGAAGGTATACGTGAGGCCGTCATCCGAGACATCGTAACTCTCCGCAAGGCAGGGCTCGACATCACAGGTTTCTCCCTTGAAGCGGAAGAGTCCTTCGTAGATGTTAGCGCACAGCTCCAACGACCCAAAATCGTTGACGAGCGCGGGGTCAAGGGCCTGTGGACTCTCATTCAGCGCATAGTTGAACAGTGCGGCCGCACTCGTAGACGTAGCGGAGCCCGTAGTGGCCTCTGACGCCCGTTGACTTCCGCACCCTGCGAGGGAAAGTGCTCCCACAGCTGTTGCCGCCGTGGTGGCATATCGTAGGAAGTCCCGCCTCGTGATGCCCGTCGCCAAAACGCCTTCCATCTGTCTCCCCCCTTGCCTGACCCAACCGGTTCTCGCAAACATATGGAGAACCAGGATGAACGTCAGCTCCCCGCCGAAAGATTTCTCATCAGTATGAGAGGGGATCGTTTCACTGGGATTGCACGTAATGGTCAGGAACGGAACGGTCGTTGGAATGATGGGCGCGCCCGACGACCAAGCGCCGACCTCACGGCCGAGTGGCTGCTGAGGTAGGACGAGGACCTCGACTCCCTGGTCGACCTGATCAATACCTGGGCGGATCTCAACGGCTACCCCAAGGTGTCCGCCAGCGTGCGCGGGCTGCACCACCGCGACGCGTAAGCGCGGGTCACTCGACCAAACAAGCGAGACCAATACCAATGCCCCCCGAGCGTCAGTGCGACGATCGGGGGGCATGTTTTTGCACCTGACAAGCTCTCGATAGGCCTTCCGGGAGGATTTCAAAAAGGCAATCGAAACACGCCTAGTCTAGATACTCCAGCCTATGCGCACCCCACTGCATGAGTACTCGCCAAAGGACGGCAGACAGCACAAGTAAGGCTGACATCGTCATAAGAAGGAAGCACTCTTCGGAGATCAAACCGGAAGAGACAGAGAAGAGAGAACGCCCAAAAGGGCCACAACACCGAAGTTCGAAAAAACCGCCGCCATTACGCTCGCGCTTTGTTTCACCGCAACGGCCTCGCTTGTCCAGTCCAGGTTCGGTAGCCTTAAGTTGAGCAGCAGTCCGAGCTCCCCACAGAACATAATATATGCGCAGGGAACCAGCACCATGAGGGCTGCCATAAAAATGTTAGGCATAAGCAGAATGTCCAGGACAACAGCAGCAAACACCGCCGCCGGAGTATTCACCAACAGGTGGAGCTTTAGCTTTGCTAGTAGAACTTGTTTGCTGTCAACTGGCAGGGACTGCAGAACCCACAGATTATTCCCCTCCAAAGAAACCGAAGGTGCGCTCACCACATCGACGGCAGTGACGGTACAGATTATGGCGCAGGCAACCAGAGGCAGGTATCTCATCATGTCCGGCACTTGTTCCATGACGGAAAGAGGAGACGCTCCCATAAGTGCCTCAGCCGCGAGAAAAACGGAACCACCAATCAGAATCAGGGCTCCTAAACCGCAGTTGAGCATATACACGGCACTACTCGTGAATCGGCGAAGCTCTTTTCCAAACAAGGCACGGCCTACCGACTGAACGTGGAGAGCTCCCTCACGGTAGTGCACCTTCACCGTAGTCTTCTTCGTGGTGGCGAGGCGAATGAAGCTATGGGACAAAACGGCATAGATGGCCGCAAAAAGAACGAGCACGATGGCGGTGAATATCAAAAATGCCAGAGGATCACCCCCGGCCGCCAGACCCATTTGGTAGAGGGGATAGAAGGCCGCACGAACACTTGCGCCTATGGACGAGCTAGCTATGATAATTTGTTGCAACAGTTGGTCGGCTTTTGAAAAGAGATAGAAATAGGCCCCCAGAAAACCCAGCGAGAGAATCATCGTGAACAGGGTCTTGCTCCGCATGCGAGAGGTCAAGGAGGCCACGACCCACGCAAGAATGCAGGTCAATGCCAGGGACAGAAGCGGTAGCAAAAAAAACAATGATACGCAGAACACCAGGGACAAGGCACCGATCGTCACGCATCTGCCGTACGAAACGACTGCTGCCAGCCAGGCGATGCCTCCAAACAGGAAGTTTTGTACATAGAGGCCAAGCATGCGCGAAAAGAGAATCGACGCAGGAGGAATGGGGAGAGACAACAGAAACTCATTGTCCTTGGCCTCATACAGCATCGATTGCGCCATGAAAAGGCTGCTGATGACGGCTATGGCTATGGTCATAATGCCAGCTAGGGAAAAATACAACCATCCCAAGCCCATGCCGAGAAGAGGTGCGCACAGCACATCCGTCGTTATCGAGAAAAGCTGAAACAGAGCGAAGGCAACATATGCCGCAACGATCGCCGCGAAAAGACGGGTGAGACGGGATGGCCTTGCGCCGCCTTTACCATGAAGGTTGAGTGTTGCAAGCATGGTACGAAGCTGAACTTCTACGAGCGAACGCATCATCTCTCTCCCTCCAACTCCAGAAAGACGGACTCCAGCGACTCGTCCCCCTTGACCTCCTCCATGGTTCCAGAACGAATGAGGCGGCCGTCTTTGATGATGGCCACCCTGTCGCAGAGCTTCTCGGCCACCTCAAGCACGTGGGTGGAGAAGAAGATGGCCCCTCCGCGGTCGCATATGCCACGCATCTGCTCTTTCAGAATATGGGAGGCTTGCGGGTCAAGACCCACAAAGGGCTCGTCCATGACGACAAGCTTGGGGTCATGGATGAGTGCCGAGATGATGGCAAGCTTCTGCTTCATGCCATGCGAGTACGCTGACACCGGCTGGGCCAAATCGTCCGTCAGCTCGAACAGGTCGGCATATTCGTGGATGCGGTCCTGCCTGACCTGTGCCGAAAGGGCAAAGATGTCCGCAACGAAGTTCAAGAACTGAATGCCCGTCATGAACTCGTAGAGATCAGGATTGTCGGGCAGATAGGCAAGCTGTCTCTTGCACGCCAGCGGATCCTCGTCTATAGAGGTTCCGTTCACGTATATCTTCCCTGCGTCGAACTGCAGGATCCCGCAGCAGGCCTTGATGGTGGTGGTCTTGCCTGCACCATTGTGGCCAATGAAACCGTATATCTCACCGCTTGTAATGTGCAGCGACAGATCGTCCACTGCCTTCTTGTCCCCATAGGTCTTTGTGAGATGTTCGATTCGAAGCATGCCGACTCCTTCGTTTCTGGAAGAGACCCCATCAGCTCTGGTCCTGCTCACATGATGTGGCCTCATTTCTGTTCTATTTGAACTATATCATATAGAACAGAAATGAGGCCATGCAAGGCAAAAGAAGCGCCTGACTGCTGCGTGTGCATGTGGTTCGAGAGAACTCTTCTGCTCCTACCGCATATTACGCGTTCTGCGCCGCGCCAGCGAGTGTGGCAACCGTATCCCTGATGGCGAGAAGAGCCTCTCCCGGATCCTCGATGCCGACCGCGGAGGCGTCGAGGGGGCATTGTGCCGACCCTTCCCGGTTCATGATTGCAGGTGTGAGCTTGTCGTAGGATGCGGCGATGCCATGGGATGAGAGCACCCTCAGGGCATCGGCGCTCATGACGGGCGCATATACGTCGTGTACCCCAAGCAACACATAGAGCATCGCTGCTGCCTTGCCCACCACCCGGTCGGCCACGGAGAAGCCACCAAGGTCTTGTCCCTCGTCTATCCAGGAGAGGAGGGGAGAGACCCCGGGGTTCGAGCTTGTCAGAATGCTCGCCCCATGGACCGCGGCACAGGAGAGATTTTCCGCCGAGAGCAGTTCCCTCGCACGTGTCGCATCATCCTTGGTTGGTCTGTGCCCACGAGTCTGCGCAGAATCGTCTCTCGCTACCGTCATCGCACGTCCTCCTCCAGCGAGCTGGCCTGTCCGACCCTTGAGGTGACGAGTGGCAGCAAGACCCACTGCAGGGCGATTCCCGGGATGCCGTAGGCGAGGGCCGAGGCTGAGATGAAGACGGAGGCGACAACATCGATGCCACTCTCGGTGAGGGCTCCGATCGCGCATGTCGCTACGATCGAGGTGACCAACCAGGCAGCCTGGACGAGCAGGACCTTTGCCAGAAGTGGCTGGCTGGCGAATCGGTTGACATGGCCGAGGTCAGGGTGGGGTAGCTTCGCGTTGACTGTCGCCAAGGTCCATGAGATGGGCTTGCGTCTTACCGGCAGAAGGATTGTCGATGCCTGGTTCCTGATGACATGCCAGCCTCACGCATGGGCCTTTTTGAGAATAGTTTGAAGGGACGCTTGACTTAAACCTTACTTCAACTTGTATACCTGATGCCATGGCATAGGACTGCGAGAGGGCAAAGGAGAATGACGTTGAACGACTTCATCTATGACATTCCCACGAAGGTCTATTTCGGAACGAATCAACTCGGCAACCTCGGACCAGAGCTTGCTCGTTTCGGCAAGAGAGTTCTTTTGGTCTATGGCGGTGGCTCCATCAAGAAGACCGGGCTATAAGACAAGGTAGTCGCAGAGGCAAGACAGGCGGGGCTCGAGTTGTTCGAGCTTGGCGGTGTCGACCCGAATCCTCGTGTGACCTCCGTCAACGCGGGCGCGGACATCTGCAAGAGGGAGCACATCGACGTTCTCCTGGCGGTCGGCGGCGGTTCGGTGATTGACTGCACGAAGTACATCGGTGCGGCAACATACTACGACGGTGACGCATGGGACATCCTGCTCCAGAAGACGCCCGTGGAGAAGTGCCTGCCGGTGGTCACGGTTCTTACCATTGCTGCCACGGGATCGGAGATGGACTGCGGGGGCGTCATCAGCAACCCCGAGACACATGACAAGATCGGTCTACTGTTTCCGCCGATGCAGCCGAAGGTGTCCTTCCTCGATCCCACGAACACCTATACGGTCGGTTCCTATCAGACCGCCTGTGGTTCGGCCGACATCCTGTCCCACATCATCGAGGTCTACTTCAACATGGATCAGGATCTGCAGATGCTTGACGGCTTTATGGAAGTGCTGATGAGAACCGTCATCAGGTACGCTCCCATCGCCATGAAGGAGCCGAACGACTACGAGGCCCGTGCGAACCTGATGTGGACTTCCTCCTGGGCCATCAACGGCTTCATCAACGGCGGCAAGCGCCAGGCGTGGAGCTGCCACCCGATGGAGCACGAGCTATCTGCCATCTACGACATCACTCACGGCCTGGGCCTCGCGATTCTCACTCCCAGATGGATGGAATACACGCTCGACGAGACGACCGTCTCCAAGTTCTACCAGTTTGGGGTCAACGTGTTTGATATAGATGCTTCGCTTCCTCAGATGGAGGTCGCAAAGAGGGCCATCGAGCTCGTTCGCGGATTCCTGTTCAAGACGCTCGGACTCAAGAGCACGTTCACCGAGATCGGCATCGACGACACGAACTTTGCTGTCATGGCGCACAAGGCGGTCTCCGGGGGTACCATGCATGCTTTCAAACCCCTGGGAGCAGGGGACATCGAGAAGATCTTCTCGATGTGCCTGTGAGCCAACGGTCGCCGAGGTCAAGTCGTAACGACAGGAAGGGCGCAGGGATGATCATCGCGTATTACTCGTTGGGTGGCAATACGGACCGTGTCGCGAGAATGGTCCAAGAGGTCACAGGCGCAGACATGGCAAGGATAGAGACGACCTCGCCCTATGTCGGAAGCTACGACGACATCGTGGACAAGGGACACCAGGAGGTCGACGGTGGGTTCCTGCCGGAGATACGGTCGCTCGATCTCAATATCGACGCCCACGCGACGGTCATCCTTGGGAGCCCCGTCTGGTGGTATTCCCTCGCGCCCGCGATGAGGACCTTCCTGCACGAGCACGACCTCATGGGCAAGGAAGTCTACCCGTTCGCCACGAACGGCGGGTGGCTCGGACGAGCCTTCGAGGACTGCGAGGACCGCTGTGAGGGTGCGACCATCCACCAGGGATTGGGCGTCAGGTTCGACGGCGACGTGTTGTGCACGACCGAGGCGGACATCCGCGCTTGGGCAGAGAAGATCCAGGAGCGCTAGCGAGAACCTCCGCTGGCCAACGAGGACAAGAACGTCCCGATGACCCTCACAAGTGGGCATCGAGACAAGAGGACAAGGAGAATGCCATGGAGAACGCGAACGTCTGGTTCGTCACCGGAGTGAGTTCGGGATTCGGTTATGAACTGGCCGAACAGCTGCTTGCGGCCGGCAAGACCGTCGTGGGCACCGTGCGTGATACGAAGAAGGTCGAAGGGCTCATTGCCGACTATCCCGACACGTTCGACTGTCGGATCCTCGACGTCACGGACGTCCCGATCGTGCGCGAGGTCGTTGACGGTGCCTTCAAGCGACACGGCCGCATCGACGTCATCGTCAGCAATGCGGGATATGGCCTGTTCGGGGCGGCCGAGGAGCTCTCGGATGCCGACATCGACAAGGTCATAGCCACCAACCTCATTGGCCCCATCGCACTTGTCCGCGCGGCCCTGCCCCATCTGCGCGCCCAAGGTGGCGGGCGCATCATCCAGATATCCAGTTATGGCGGTCAGGTAGCCTTTGCGGCCAACTCGCTCTACCACGCGACGAAGTTCGGAGTCGAGGGGTTCTGCGAGTCTGTCGCCCAGGAGGTGGCGAAGTTCGGCATAGGAGTGACCATCGTGGAGCCGGGGGGTGCCCGCACCGAGTTCCGCTATGGCAGCGCCCACGTGGCTAACCTCATGCCGGAGTACGATCACGTCCATGGGTTTCTCGCCATGTTGGATAAGTCGAGGGGGTTGGCACCGGGAGACCCTGCACGCATGGCGGCACGAATCATCGAGAGCGTCGAAATCGAGCCAGCGCCCCTGCGCCAGATATACGGCAGCCAGGCCCTCGCCGCAACCATCGAACGCTTGGAGGAGCGCGTGGCCGACTACAGGACCCAGACCGCGCTGGCCGCCTCGACGGACTTCCCCCAAGGCGAGTAACGCACAAGACGAGACCACACAACGAATGGAGCGAATCATCATGGCGACACAGGGCGTACCAGCACTCAGCATGTTTCCCGTAGGGGAGTCCAACGATGCCTTCGCCCGGTACTTCACGGGCCAAAGCTATCTCAACATGCTCTCGACGGAGCAGGTGTCGGTCGGCAATGTCACCTTCGAACCGGGGTGCCGCAACAATTGGCACATCCACCATGCCGACGAGGGCGGAGGGCAGACGCTGCTCGTCACGGCTGGGCGCGGATGGTATCAGCAGAAGGGCGAGCCTGCGCGCGAGCTGCGTCCCGGAGACATCGTCAACATCCCGGCCAACGTCAAGCATTGGCACGGCGCGGCGCGCGATAGCTGGTTTCAGCATCTTGCGATAGAGGTGCCTGGCGTAAACGCGTCGACCGAGTGGTGCGAACCGGTGGCAAATGAAGACTACGACGCGCTCGGTCAGAGCTGAAGAGAGAAGAGCGAACATGTCCGATGTGCTTATCGCCTACTATTCCCGCCGTGTGCAAAACTATGCCAGCGGGGACATCAAGGATCTCGCACGTGGCAATGCGGAGATCCTGGCCGGCTTCGCCGCCGAGGCGACCGGCGGCACGCTGTTCGAGATCGATACCGCGAAACAGTATCCTGAGGATTACAACGCCTGCACCGAAGCAGCGCTTGGGGAGAAGAACGCCCATGCCCGTCCCGAGCTCAGGGGGCATCTGAAGAATGCTGATGCCTATGACACGATCGTGCTCGTCTATCCCAACTGGTGGGGGACCATGCCCATGGCGGTCTACACCTTTCTTGAGGAGAACGGGTTTGCGGGAAGACCATCCTGCCCCTCTGCACGCATGAGGGGAGCGGTCTTTCGGATACAGAACGCGATATCGCCTGCGAATGCCCGAAAGCAGCGGTCGGCCGAGGCCTGGCCGTCAAAGGCTCCTGCGCTGCCGCCTCGCAAGACGTCGTGACCGCATGGCTTGACAGAGAACTTTGAGTAGGAGAACAGCATGGCATACGAACCGCGTTTCACCGAGGCAGCCGAAGCTTACCACGGAAAGATGTATCCAGGATATGCAAGTGACTTCATCCGCACGGATCCTGAGTTCATCGTGCGTTTCGACAACTTCGCCTTCGATGAAGTGATAGGCACGATTGATTTGGACGAGCGTACGCGCCATATGGCGTGGCTGGCGACGCTTCTGGGCTGCCAGGGAATCGATGAGTTTCGTGCGATGCTTCCCGCCGCGTTGGAGATGGGCGTCACTCCCGTAGAAGCGAAGGAGATCGTCTACCAGGCGGTGGCCTACCTGGGCATCGGGCGGGTGTTCCCATTCCTGAAGGCCACCAACGAGGTCTTGGAGGCCTGCGGGGTCGAGCTTCCCCTAGAATCGCAGGCCACCACCACGGCGGAGAGTCGTCGCGAGGCTGGCACGCAGGCACAGGTGGACATCTTCGGCGAGGACATGCGGGACTTCTGGAAGAGTGGTAACTCTGACTACCCCCAGATCAACGAATGGCTTGCGTCCAACTGCTTCGGTGACTGGTACACGCGAAGGGGGCTCGACCTGAGGCAGCGCGAGATGGTGACCTTCTGTTACCTGGCCGCGCAGGGTGGGTGCGAGGCACAGCTGCGTGGGCATGCCGCAGGAAACCTGTCGGTTGGTAACAGCAGAGAGCTCATGCTCAAGGTCATCTCGAGCAGCCTGCCCTTCATTGGGTATCCACGCACGCTGAATGCCATCGCTGTACTTGAGGACGTCTGTTCCGCTGTCCCCGTCCCTGACAAGGAATAGCCTCTGAGGACGGTATCGTCTCCGAGGGACTGTCGTGTCGGTGGGAGTCCTAGCGGTTTCGTCGGAGATGCGTTGAAAGGTGACATGGCTCTTGCGAGCATCAGCTTTGTCTCAGGTCGGCTGCTCAACGGTAGTCCTTCCGTGCAGGACCTGGGAAAGTGGGCGAAAGGACTGATTGGCTAGCGAGACGACAGGAGCGAAGGGGATCGCAGAAGGGTGCTTGCAAACCGGTTTTTTATCGGTGGGGGAGCGTGCGTTTCTCCGTTAGCTCTTATGACTTGCTTGGACCGTCAGCCTTGAAAGACACGCATTCGCCATCCCGCAGACCATTGAGCGTCTCATGGACCGCCCGATACTCTTCTGGAATCTCGCAGGTGCCCAGCGCGGTCACGGCCTTGGTGGTCCCGGCCTCTTCGGCCCTTTCGTAATACCAGCACTTGTAGTCGAGCAGCGCGAGCGCATGCTCCAACTCTTCGATCTGCTTTCTGATGATCTCGCGTCTGTCTTGGAACAGCTTGAGGCGTCGCCCGATCGTCTCGTCTCCTTGGGCTGCCAGCTTGATGTAGGTCTTGATGTCTTTCAGGGGCATGCCCGCTTTTTTCAGGCAGCCGATGACGTAGAGCCATTCCAGATCCTCGCTCTTGAATATCCTCTCTCCGCCGTTCGAGCGCTCGACGAACGGGAGAAGCCCCTCGTTGTCGTAATAGCGTAGCGTTGAGGTCGGAACCTCCATCATGTGTGCGATCTCTCCGATCGTGTAATGCATGTTCATCATCCTTCGGTGAATTCCGCAGAAAGCATTTTAGTTAAACTTAACTTTAACTTAGGTACCAGTCAGGGAAGTTCTGATAGAAGAAAGTGAAGAAGAAATCACAACGAACGGCTTTGTCCCTGCCGTGCCCATGGGCGTCCGCTTCGGACAAGTGACGCCTTCGTGCCTTCGTTGAGGAGGATGGCCAGGGGAATGCATGGATGCACGGGACACGGACCCCTCCTTGCTGCAGGAGGGGTCCGTGGGAGAAACGAACGCCTTGCGAACCGTCTAGTCCTGCACCAATCCGCGCGCTCCGACGGAGCCTGCCGTTGCGTCACGGCCGTAGGAGGGGCGGGCCGAGATCTCGGATATCTCATGGGCCTGGTCCATGATCTCATCGTTTGCCAGGCCGTCATATCGATGGCAGGCGCAGAGATGGCCAGGCATGACGTCGCGAAGTTCCGGTGAGGCCACGTCGCAGGCACCGACCTTGGCAAAGCAGCGTGTGGCGAAGCGACACCCCACGGGTGGATCGATGGGGCTCGGCACGTCGCCTTCGAGAATGATGCGCCGACGGCGGAGCTTGGGGTCGACCGAGGGAATCGCCGAGAGAAGCGCCTGCGTGTAGGGGCACAGCGGCGCATGGTACAGGTCCTGCTTGTCCGCCACCTCCATGAGCTTGCCCAGGTACATGACGCCCACGCGATCGGAGATATGCTTGACGACGTTGAGCCCATGGGCAATGAACAGGTACGTGAGGCCGAACTCGTCCTTGAGGTCGTCGAGAAGGTTCAGGACCTGCGCCTGGACCGATACGTCAAGTGCCGAGACCGGCTCGTCGCAGACGATGAGCTTGGGATTCACTGCGAGCGCACGCGCAATGCCCACGCGCTGTCGCTGACCGCCCGAAAACTCATGCGGGTAGCGGTTGCGCATGTAGGGAGCGAGGCCCACGCACTCCAGCAGCTCGTCCACGCGCGCGTTCACCTTGTCGGCGGGCAGAATGGCATTGGTGCGGATGGGTTCGGCGATGATGTTGCCCACCGTCATGCGGGGGTTGAGGCTCGCGTAGGGATCCTGGAAGATGAGCTGGATGTCACAGCATAGGCGCCTGCGCTCCCTCTGTCCCATCGCCGTCAGGTCGAGACCGTCGAACGAGATCGTGCCTGAGGTCGGCTTGAGCAGACCCACGAGCATCTTGCCGATGGTAGTCTTGCCGCATCCGGATTCCCCCACCAGGCCAAAGGCCTCGCCACGATGAATCGTGAAGGAGACGTCATCGACCGCCTGCACGAAGGAGGTCGGCTTTCCGAAGAAGTTCGACTTGGCCACGAAGCTCTTGGTGAGGTGTCGCACGTCGAGAAGGATATCCTCTTCCATCGTCACTCTCCCTCCTTCTCGAACAGAAAGCAGCGCACGCTGCGATCGGGATGTCCTGGCACCGAGATGAGGTGCGGTCTGCGCTCACGGCAGACGTCCATGCATCTGTCGCAGCGGTCCGAGAAGGGGCATCCCTTGGGCATGCTGAGGGGATTGGGAACCTGACCTCGAATCATATAGAGATGCTCGTTGTCGTCGTTCTCAAGACGAGGTATGGAGTTGAGAAGTCCCAGCGTGTAGGGATGGAGAGGCTTCTCGAACAGTTGCTCCACGGGAGACTGCTCCACCACCTGGCCGCAGTACATGACCACGACGCGGTCGGCCACCTCCGACACCACGCCCAGGTCGTGCGTAATCAGCAGCACGCCCATGTTGTACTCTTCGCGCAGCTTATAGATGAGGTCAAGAATCTGTGCCTGGATGGTCACGTCAAGTGCCGTGGTGGGCTCGTCAGCGATGAGGAGGCGCGGGTTGCAGCTCAGCGCCATGGCGATCATGACGCGCTGTCGCATGCCGCCGCTCATCTGATGGGGGTAGTCGTGCGCACGATCCTCGGGGCTCGGGATGCCAACGACCCGCAAGGCTTCGACGGCCCTCTCCCAGGCGGCCTTCTTGTCGAGGTCGGTATGGATCCTGATCGCCTCGACGATCTGGTCGCCCACACGGTAGACGGGGTTCAGGCTCGTCATGGGCTCCTGGAAGATCATCGCGATCTTTCCGCCGCGAACTCCCTCCATCTCATGCTCGGAGAGCGCGAGGAGGTCCTCTCCATTGAACGTTATGGACCCCGAGGCAATACGGCCCGGTTCTTGGAGCAGGCGCATGATCGAAAGGGAGGTGACGCTCTTTCCAGAGCCGGACTCGCCGACGACGGCGAGGGTCTCTCCCGCGTCGACGCTGAAGGTCACCCCATCGACGGCCTTGACCACACCCTTGCGCGTGGGGAACTCCGTCACGAGATCCTTTACTTCAAGCAGCATGCGCGTCACCTCCTGCGGGACTTGGGGTCGAAGGCGTCACGGATACCATCGCCAAGCAGGTTGAACGCAAGGACCGTGAAGGTAATGGCAAGACCGGGATAGATCATGGTGTACGGTGCCGAGAAGATGAAGTTGCGACCGCGGCCAAGCATGTCTCCCCATTCGGCCGCCGGCGGCTGAACGCCCAAACCCAGGAAGCCCAAGGCCGCGCAGTCGAGAATGGCACCGGAGATGCCAAGCGTCGCACGGACGATGATGGAGGGCATGACGTTTGGAAGGATGTGACGAAAGATGATTGCCCTGTCCGCATCGCCGATGACGCGCGCTGCCGAAACATAGTCGTTCTCCTTGATGGCAAGAATCTGGCTGCGCACGATTCGGGCGTACTCGGGGATAGAGACAAGACCAATGGCCACAACTGCCTTGTCAACACCCTTGCCCAGGGCGGCCATGAAGGCAATGGCCAGAAGTATCGATGGGATGGCAAGCATCATGTCCATGCAACGCATGATGACCGTATCCACGATCCCTCCCTTGTAGCCGGCAATGGCCCCGAGTGTCACACCGATCGACAGTGAGATCGCGACGGCGAGAAGCCCTACGGACAGGGATATCTGCGAGCCGACAAGGATACGGCTGAAGATGTCACGTCCCTGCTGGTCCGTACCGCACCAATGAGCGGACGAGGGAGGCATGAAGGACTGCGAAAGATCCTGCTGGTAGGGGTCATAGGGCAGAAGAGACGGGAAGAGGGCCGTTCCAACGGCGACAAGTACCAGGAGGAGAATGAAGAAGAGGCTCACCATGGCCGCCTTGTTGCCGCACAGGGAGTACCAGACGTCCTTCCACAGGGAATCGGGCTTCTCGACCGATGGGGTCTGTTCCTCGGGAGGCGTGCTCGGTGTTGGACCCTTGGTGTCGAGTGTTGCTGCCTCAGCGTCTGACATGTGGCTCACCCCTCTTCCTTCGAGTACTTGATGCGTGGATCAAGATAGGCATAGATAATGTCCACTACAAGGTTGATGATGACGAAGATGACACCGATGAGAAGAACCACACCCTGTACCACGGGGAAGTCGCTCTTGAGGATGCACTCGACAGTATATTTCCCGATGCCGGGCCAGGCAAAGACGGTCTCGGTGAGCATGGCACCGCCCAGAAGGCTCCCCAGCTGCAGCCCGATGACGGTGGTTATCGGAAGCATGGCGTTGCGCAGCGCATGATGACGTGTCACCCGTCCCTTGGGGAGGCCCTTTGCACGCGCGGTACGCACGTAGTCCTCGTTCAGGGTCTCGAGCATGCTCGAACGAGTCATGCGTGTGATGATGGCCATCGAGTACATGGACAGAGCGAGCGCAGGCAAAATGATGTGTTGCAGCGCATTCCCCAAGGCCTCGAAGTCACCCGACAGAAGAGTATCGATGAGGTAGAGTCCCGTGCCCCCTACGGGTTGCAGGAGGGGATCGATGCGGCCACTCGAGGGCAGAACATGCAGAACCCCTGCAAACAGGATGATGAGCAGGATGCCGAGCCAGAAGATGGGCATCGAGACGCCGATGAGGGCAAGCACCATGCTGATGCCATCGACCGCATGTCCCCTATGAACTGCCGACACGACACCCAAGACGATGCCCAGAATCGCCGGCGATGACTGATGGCCACCGAGGGCAAGTTCGACAGGTCGCCGGGAAACGGCTCATGATCTCGCTGGTCACAGGACGAATGCGTGTAGTACGAGGTGCCAAGGTCCCCGCTGAAGCGCACCCGAGATGAAGTTGAGGTACTGGATGATGATGGGGTCGTTCAGACCGTTCGAATCACGCCAGGCCTGCATGGACTCGGCGGTCGCATGCTCACCGAGCACAACCGGTGCCGGGTCAGCCGAGAAGACACGCATGATGAGAAACACGATGACTGACACGCCGAACAGTACGATGACCGACTGCAGGACACGCTTGATGATGTACTTCGTCACGAGACCAAGCCTCCCGCCCCTATCCTATCGTGGGTTTCACCAGTGACGGCAGGCCAGACACGCAGCGGCGTGGCCTGCCGTCAGAGATGCATGTACCTTCCGATGCCCGACGCGAGCGTACTCGTACGGGACGTCCTGAGGGAAGTCCTAGGCCTCCTTGGTAGCACCCCAAAGCCATACGACGCCCGTAGGATGGATGACAAAGCCACTGACCTTTGGGTTGTAGCCGGCAAGGTTCTTGGCATGCGAGATGAGGAGCCATGGTTGCTTCTCGGCAACCATCTGCTCGCACTGCAGGTAGACGTCATCGCGAGCGGAGCCATCAGGAGTGGCGAGACCCTTGGCGATGAGGGCCTTGTAATCCGCATCGTCGAATCGAGCGATGTTCATGGAGACGTTCGAGTCAGCGAGCAGGTTCATGAAGTTGTCCGGGTCGCCGTTGTCGCCTGTCCAGCCGTAGAAGCTGATGTCATAGGCTTCGGTCTGAACCTTGGTCTTGTACGTGGTCCAGTCGTAGGTGTCGATGGTTACGTCCACACCGCAGTCCTTGAGGTAGCCCTGGATGCTCTCCGCCAGGACCTGCCCACCCTTGGCGTTGTACGGACGTGCGTTGGAGTAGGTGATGCACTTGACGGTCGTGATCCCTGCTGCGGCAAGCTCCTTGGTGGCAGCTTCCTTGTCGAAGGAGGTCTGCGTGACGTCCGCATCATACGGGGCCATCCATGTGGGCATGACGGAGTTTGCGACGCTGGCGTAGTCACCATAGAGAGACTGGACCATCTCCTCGACGTTGACCGCCTTCGCAAAGGCCTTGCGTGTCTCGACCGTCTTGAAGGTCTCGCTCTGGGTGTTGAACGCCATGTAGTTGATGTTCATGCCGTCTTCGTCGTAGAGGCTGTTGCCAGCACCAGTGATGGTGTCAACCACGGAGTCATCGATACCGTCGATGATGTCGACCTCGCCGTTGTTGAGGGCCGTCACGCGGCTTGCGTTCTCGGAGATGAACTTGAAGATGATGTTCTGCGTAAGCGGCTTGTCATCGGTGCCCCAGTAGGAGTCGTTGGCCTTGAGAACGACGTTCTGTCCCTTTGACCACGAGACGAACGTGTAGGGACCGGTGCCGCAGGGGGCCTCGTTGAGGTTGCCGCCTGCCTTCTCAAGGGCCGTAGGGCTGACGATGGGACTTGCCATCGCCATCGCGAGGTTCTTGAGGAAGGGGGTGGAGGCCGCGACGAGCTTGATGGTAAGGGTGGTGTCATCGGTGGCCTCGACCGAGGCGACGCCGTTGCCTTCGGATGCGGTACCAAAGACGAAGGAGGCATAGGGCATGTCGTCGTTGCGAGAACCCTCAAGCTGACGATCGATCGACTTCTTGCAGGCTGCGGCATTGAAGTCGGTGCCGTCATGGAATTTGACGCCGGACTCAAGCGTGAAGGTATAGGTCAGGCCGTCATCGGAGACGTTGTACTCCTTGGCAAGGCCTGGCTGGACGTCGCATGAATCCTTGTTGTATTTAAGAAGCGTTTCGTAGATGTTGCACATGATCTTGGCTGACTCGCCGTCATCCACATAGGCAGGGTCGAGGCCACGGGGATCGGCACCCTGGGCAAAGGTGATGGTATCAGCAAAACCGGTCGAGGAGCTCGTGGAGGCAGAGCTGGCACGACTAGAGCCGCACCCAGACGTGAATACGCTTGCAGCACCAGCAGCACTGACGGCACCAAAGAGCTCGATGAATTTCCTTCTTGACATTGACGAATCCATCACGTTCCCCCTTATTAAGAGGACTCGGGCGCCTATGGCCGAGTCGATGGCACAATCCTAGCGGCCAGCCAAATGGAAGCTGAAGGTGTTTACACGATATCTTCAACTGTTTACGCCTTCGTAACTGGCCTGATTGCAGCGGTCGTCTTATCTCGACGCAAACGCAGCGGATGGTCGCGCGCGAGACGGCGGGGGGCCATCACGTCCTCACGCTCGCTTAGGCTAAGATGGCCCTTCCTGTCTGCTGACCGTTGCACTAGCACCGAGAATTCAGATGTCCAATGCTCGGGTTAACTGACTTTTTGTGTTGCTGACAACGGTACGCCGTAAGGGCGCCTGTCATGACGGCATTGGAGTGGCCGAGCTGTACGTTCTTCTTATCAGAAGCTAAAATGCATCACGAAGGGTGGGATAACAGCATTATGTGCACCAAGATCGCCCTTCGTGATGCAAGTTGACCTTTTCAGCAAAGTGAAGAGCCGTGAAGTTTTCATTAGCGGATGCTGCGTGCGTACTGGCTGTCTAGGTATCAATATGCTGTTTACATCCGAGCGGGGGTAAATAGAAAGGTTCCTGCGAGGATGTGGATAATAGGGCTGACGTCCAAGTGATTAGGCTTGCGGAAAGACTGCCATTACGTGGCGACGTCGAACGTGCATGACATTTGGAGTTTGCCCCAGCCCTTCGGAGATATAGCTTCTTGCTGTTGTTGGACCCACGAGTGGGCCTGTCGAGGGATCTCCTGGTCGTGAGGCTGGTAATCTAGAACGTACGAGAATAAACAGGTTCTTGGATTCAAGCTGAAGCGGCGCCTTCAAAAAAGCCGAGTGCGGACCCTCGTGCGAAGGATGGTGTGAATGCTCGACGTAGATGCTATTGGGGCGCTCGCCCCCAAACGATGGAACGATGCGGCTTTGGTTCTTGATGAGGCTGCCCCCTCATGGCCCCATTCGCGTAAGGTAAGAACTGTTGCCGTCTTCTATTACCGCATGGGGACGGGCGGCGCCGAGAGGGTAACGCGCGACCTCATGACGCTCTGGATTGCCCTCGGCTATCATGTTGTGTTCTTCTGTGACGAGCCTGACGAGGGGGAACCTTCTGATTCGGTAGAGTATCGACTTCCTGAGGGGGTCGAGCTCGAAACGCTTCCAAGCTGCCTCTCATCGCAGGGCGATACCTATGGTGCGCGTGCTCATGCTCTGCATAGGGCGCTCGAGGCCCATAATGTCGACTCTCTTGTCTACTGCCAGTGGCTTGCCCCTACGCTGCCTTGGGACCTTCTTGTGGCACGGGAGCTGGGCATCTCTTTTATCGTGCATACGCATGGTACGTTTTTGGTACTCGGATGCTACGGCATTCCTGACCTTCTCGAGCTTCCCTCGTGCTACCGGCATGCGAATGGCGTTGTGTGTCTGAGTCGTGCGGACTACGAGTTCTGGTCAAGTTATTGTTCGCGGGTCTATGAGACGGCAAACCCATCCCCTCGAGAGATGCTTGGCAATCCTCCTGCCTCGCTGTGCGGCCATCGCATCCTCTGGGTTGGCCGCGTGTCTGATGACAAGTATCCGACCGAGGTCGTGCCCGTCATGCGCAAGGTGGTCGAGGCCATCCCCGATGCGACGCTCAGCATGGTGGGACCCGTAGACGCTCGTCTCGGCGAGATTCTTGCTAGCCAGATTGCGGAGGCAGGATTATCCGGTCACATTGTTCTAGAGGGAGGAAAGACCGAAGACGAGATGCCGGCGGTCTATCAAGGTGCTGATATTTTTCTCTCCACGTCTCATCTCGAGGGCTGGTCTCTTGCGCTTGCGGAGGCCATGGCATCAGGCCTTCCGGTCGCCATGTACGATTTATCGTATCTGACTCTGTTGAAGGGCGAGCGTGGCATTCGCTCCTCTTCTGTTGGGGATACCGCCGCGCTGGCTCGGGCCGTCATCGAGATCTTGTCTGACGATGTGCTGCGCAGAGATCTCGGCACTGACGCGCGAGCCTATCTTGAGGAGCTTGACGGGTTTGACGCAGCGGGTCTCTGGGCGCGCGTGTTTGCAGAGTGCTCCCCTCAGTTGCGGGAGACGGCTGAGGAAGAGTCTTCCTGCGCACTGCTGGCCGCATGGGATGCCGTTTCTTTTGGCGCGCGTGAGCTCGTGGTGGAGAACCGCTCTCTGCGCGTGCAATTCGATGCTTGTCAGGAGCGGGTATGCGCGCTCGAACAAGAAAACGACGCTATCAGGCAAAACCTGTTACGCGTAACGGGATCCGTCTCGTTCAGGGTAGGCCGGGTGCTTACGGCGCCTGCGCGCAAGCTGCGAGACGCCATGCGAGGAGAGTAGACCATGGGAGATATCCCGGAGCTATCAATTGTCATTCCTGTGTATAACGATGTCTCCACGTTGGAGAGGGCCGTCAAGAGTTGTCTTTCACAGGGCGGTGTGAGCATCGAGGTAATAGTCGTCGACGATGCGAGCACCGACGGTACCGGAGAGCTTGCCGAGCGGCTGGCCGTGCGCGATCAGCGGATGCGCGTCATCCACCACGGAGAGAATCTGCAGCTTCTCGAGACCCGAAGGACGGGGGTGCTGGCCGCGCGCGGCTCCTACGTGCTTTTTCTCGATGGAGACGACGTGCTCGACGAGGGCGTCTGCTGCGAGACGCTCGCTCTTGCGCGCGAGACGGGCGCAGACATCGTGCACTTCTCCATCATTCCCTGCTATGGTGATGCGCGTCCAGACGAGCAGACGGTGACAGGCCGCGCAAGAGCGTATGCTGCGCGAGATCTGACGGCCGAGGGCAGCGATGTGCTCCATGTGACCTATCGTGACAACCAAGTGGTGTGGAGCCTCTGCGGCAAGCTGTACGAGCGCGAATTGCTACTCCGTTCAATGGAAGAGGTCCCCAGACAGCGCATGTTCCAATGCGAGGACGCCTTCCTCTATTTTGTCGTCGCCCGGCATGCCAGAAGACTCGTGAGCAGCACGGCCCTACCTGCATATCGCTACTCCATAGGAGGCGGCGATACGCATGCCGAAGACAGCTCCCTGACGACCAAGGAGTTTGCCTCAATCTGTCAGGGGTATCTTGCCGCTGACAACGTGGCGGCCTTCCTTGACACGCATGATGACTGGGGCGAGTTTGGGGACGATTACAACGCCCTGTACGACCGACTGACCGCCGGACCAATAAGTTGCTATCCGTCGCGGGTCGCCCAAGAGGATCGCGCCGCCTGCTATGACGTGTTGGTAAATGACTGGCCGGTCGAGAAGGTCATCAGCTGGCTTGCCGTCTACAACTGGGAGGAACCCGCGTTGAGCACGCTGCTCGACGCGGTGGAGGGGTCTGGGACGCTTGCGCGTCGGACGGTCGTGGAGGATGGTGCGACTGCTCTCATGTCCCGCTCGGTAGACACTACCCTGCTGGCTCGAGCGCAGGCGCTCGTGGACGCCGACAGGTCGGTCGTCCTGCTTCTTGACGAGTGGGACGAGCAAATCGATCTTCCTGCGGGCGTAGATAAGGTCATCGTTCCCGCAAGCCAGGATTCTCTCCGCGCCGCATATTCGTCTCGTGCCGCAACGCTCACGCGACTCTTCTCCAAAGGAGAGGTGTGTGAGCTCGTGCATCTTGAGCCGATGTGTCCGACATTTGCGTGGGACGTACTCCTTGCGCGGACCATGGGCATCGCGGCCTCTATTGACGCCGGTGCCGTTGTCAGAGTCATTTCCGCAAGGTGTGCTGAAGTCGAGCGGCTGAGCGGCCGCGTCGACGCCTTGCGAAGTGACGTTGCGCGGGTCGAGTCCGAGCGTGAGACACAGCGCGTACGGGCTGATGCCGCGGAGCACGCCTTTTTCGCGGTCACGGATTCTGTCTCGTTCAGGGCCGGCCGGGCGATGACCGCTCCGGCACGGGCTCTGCGCGACAGACTGCACGGTGGTGGGGCATCCAGAAGCTAAGAGCGGTTTGTTCATGAGCTCGCGTCATGGGGTCGCATCGCTGCCTTCCTCCCTCTCGATCCATGCGCACCGATGATTTTTTCGCCAACCGATGAGACGGCTAGTGCTAGTGCCACGAGCACAAACCCGAATATGAGCCTTGGCGTGATCATGGTCCCCTCGAAGAGGACAGAGACGAGCACGCCCGTTGGCGTCTCGAGGGCAGCGAGCAGACCGTTCACCGAAGGCTCCACCATCGTGAGCGAGTAGTTAAAGATCGAGAAGTACGCAAACGAGCAGACCACACCGAGAAACAGCTCGGCGGGCACGAGCGACGGGTCGAGTACGGGAGCAAACGGCTGTCCGAGAACGACCGAAGCTACAATCGAGCAGGTGGTCATCACTATCATCTGCCAGCAGGAGAGCGCCCACACGTTCACGCGTTCTCCCGCGCGAGCCACATACGCAAACTGGAATGCAAACAGGGGCGCGCAGGTCAGCGTCCAGAGGTCACCCGCGTTGAAGCCTTCCCCTCCCAGACACGTAAGCGCGATGCCCCCGATGCACAGCGCGACCGAGAGCAGGTCCATGCCGCTCGGGCGCTTCCTGGCGAGCAGCCAGGCGGAGAACGGGAGGATGGCGCAGAAGCAGGCCGAGAGAAACGCGCTCTTTCCAGACGTGGTCATCGTGATGCCGATGGTCTGCAGGGCGTATCCGCCAAACTGCAGCAGTCCCGCGATGATGCCCGACCGAATGGTGATGACGTCGACGTGCGCAGCGAAGTGCCTCCGGAACACGGCAAGCATCAGTACCGCCGCCATGCCAAAGCGGACTGTCATCAGGGGGAAGACGGGCACGGCGTCGACTGCACCCTTCATCACGAAGAAGGAGCAGCCGTAGACGATGGATATTGCGCCGAGGGCGATCTCAGCAAAGTGGGCCGCGCGTACGAAGCCGGGAGCATTCAAGGCGATCAGTCCTTATGGGTCGAAGATGGGAAAAGCGAGGGCCGCAGGCTATGGGTGCCCAACAAGAAGAAGGGACCGCGTCGGCGTACTGTTCCGACGCGGTCCGATCCTCAGGGAGAGAGACGGTCTAGAGAATGACTCTCATTGCGGGGTCGCCATGCTTGACCTCGGCGGGATTGGAGAAGCTCATGCTCTGCACGGAATCGGGGTTGGTGATGACCACGGGGGTGTCCAGGCAGATTCCTTTACCATCAAAGAACGTTCGATCGAGCTTCATGAGGGGTTGTCCAGCCTTGATCTTGGCACCCTGCTCTACAAGCTGCGTGAAGCCCTCGCCCCTGAGCTCGACGGTGTCCATGCCGATGTGGACGAGCACCTCAAGTCCTTCGGCCGTGGTGATGCCAAGTGCGTGCTTGGTCGCGAAGACCATGGAGAGCGTGCCATCACAGGGGGAGTAGATGGTATCGCCAGAGGGTACGACCGCATAGCCTCTGCCAATGGCGCCAGATGCAAAGACCTGGTCGCGCACATCGATGAGCCTTACGAGCCTGCCGTCGGCAGGGGCTACGAAGTCGATCTCCACGCCAGTGGTCTCTCCGGCTGGCTTGCCAGCGACGACGTCAGCGGTGGGGGCGATCTTGGCTGCGGGTACGAAGTCCCTCATCTCGTCCTCGGAGGGCTGCCAGAAGTAGGTCAGAAGGGTTGCGGTGGTGATCGAGATCAGGATGCCGACGAGGAATGCCCACATCGGGGAGTAGCACAGGGTAGCGACAGAGAAGATGTTGTGGAAGACATATGCATTCATCGTGACACCGAACATGGCGTTCCAGGCTGCGCCCAGCCCAGAGGCAATGGAGACGATAATCATCAGACGTTTGTAGTTGGTGACGAGGCCGTAGAGGATCGGCTCGGTGACGCCTGCCATGATGCCGGTGATGAAGCTGGGACCAGCGACGTCCCTGACCTTAGAGCCCTTCTTGGCCTTGAGGTAGCAGCCGAGGGCAATGCCCATCTGGGCCCAGCAGGCGCACACTACGGAGCCTTCGATGTAGTCCCCGCCGCTGAGGGTGATGTTCTGCAGCGAGATGGGTGCCAATCCCCAGTGCAGGCCGAGTATGACGAGGTACGGATAGAGCGCACCAAGCACAAGGCCGGCAAAGAACTTGGAGGTGTTGAAGAGCCACTGGATACCCGCGGCGATTGCGTTGCCCACGTTGACGCCGAAGGGGCCAAAGACCAGTGCGGCGAACGGCACCATGACCATGAGCGAGATCATCGGCACGAGAAAGAGCTGAAGGTCGCTGTTGATGATCTTGCGCAACCCCCGATCGAGGAAGCTGTATATCACGACGGTGATGAAGATCGGGAATACCGTGGAGCTGTAGTCGACTGCGGTGAGGCCCAGGCTCAGGAACGTGGTTCCGCTCTGACCGACGAGCGAGACGAAGTTGGGCTCGAGAAGCGCGCCGCCGATGGCCGCACCGACCCACGGGTCGACCTTGAGCTGCTTGGCCGAGGTGTAGCCGAGGATGATCGGCAGGAAGTAGAAGCAGGAGTTGGCCGCCGCGGCGAGCACCAGGTAGGTCGAGCTGGTCTCGACCAGCCAACCAAGGGTGACAAAGAGTGTGAGCAGTGCCTTGAGCATGCCCGCGCCCGACATCAGCGGGATGATCGGCGAGAATGATCCCGAGAAGAACTTGAGCACGGCATTGAGCGGGCTCTGCTTCTTGGCGGGGGTGTCATCTCTGGTCCCGCCGTCTTCGGAGAGGCCGCCGACCTCCATGATCGCCATCCAGTAGTCGTGCACCTTAGGGCCGATGACGACCTGGAAACTGCCCGCCGCTCTGTATGACCTTGAGCACGTACGGAAGCTTCTCGAGAGCTTCCTTGTTGGCGGCGGCCCTTGGCTCGTCCTTGAGCTCGAAGCGTAGGCGAGTGGCGCAGTGTACTAGAGAGCGCACGTTCCCCTTGCCGCCCACGAGGTCAAGAATCTGTTTGGCCTCACCCTCGTATTGCATCTCCCTCTCCCTTCCCCGCTGCTTTGCAGCAGGATAGCCCACACCCGGGGGCCCCGAGTGCTTGTGAACCGAATGCCCGTCGCGGTTTTGGACTGCGGCTACAGCACGTTGCCGTTGGTCTCGATTACATGGCGATACCAACCAAAGCTTTTCTTGCGAAAGCGCTCTCCAGTACCAGAGCCGTCATCGTTGACATCGACGTAGATGAGGCCATAGCGCTTTTTCATCTCGCCTGTCGTGAAGCTTACGGGGTCGATGCAACCCCAGACGAGGTAGCCCAGGAGATCGACGCCGTCTTCCTCGACCGCAGCCTTCATCTGCTCGATGTGGTCGCGCAGGTATTTGATGCGGGCGTCATCCTCCACGGTCTGGTTCTGGTTGAGCCGCTCGACCATGCCGATGCCGTTCTCGACGATGAACTGCGGCATGGAATAACGCTCGTCTAGGACCTTGAGCGCGTAGCGGAGGCCCTTGGGGTCGATCTGCCAGTTCCACTCCGTCGCCTTGAGATAGGGGTTGTCGACCATGTGGGGGTTTGAGCGACAGTCTGACTTGGACACGTCGACGCTCGCGTCGTGTTCGACCACGTTGCTCATGTAATACGTCAGCCCGATGTAGTCGCAGGTACCGGCCTTGATGATCGCAAGGTCCTCTTCGGTGATGTCAAGGTCCCAACCACGGCGCTCGAAGAGGGCCCGTGCGTAGCCGGGATAGAAGCCGCGGCACTGGAGATCGGTGTAGAAGAGCGTGGAGTGCATGCCGTCGTTGGCGAGAAGAACGTCATCGGGATGGCAGCTGAGGGGGTATATGACGTCTGCGGCAATGCAGCAGCCGACCTTGATGTCGGGATCGATTTCGTGGGCGGCCTTGACGGCAAGTCCCGCCGCGACAAACTCGTAGTGACTCGCCTGGTAGAGTGCTCTCTCGGGGTCGTTGCTCTCGGAGAAGCGGACGGCGGAATCGGTCCAGGAGAAGATGTCGTTGGCATAGTTGAACTGGTTGTTTATCTCGTTCCAGGTGAGCCAGTAGGTCACTTGAGCGTGCCAGCGTTCGAAGCACGTGCGGGCAAAGCGCACAAAGAGCTCGATGTTTGCGCGGTTGAGCATGCCGCCGCTCCTGGCGATGCCTAGCGGAATCTCGAAATGGGAGAGCGTGACAATGGGCTCGATGCCGTGCCTGCGCATGCTTGCGAAGAGTCGGTCATAAAACTCGAGACCGTTCTGGTTGGGCTCCCGCTCGTCCCCGTTGGGATAGAGACGGCTCCAGGCGATAGAGGTGCGAAGCGCCTTGAAGCCCATCTCTTGGAAGAGGTCCATGTCCTGGTCGTAGGTGTGGTAGAAATCAATGGCTGCGTGGCTGGGGTAGATCTCGCCCTCCACGACGTCATCGGTAATCTTCCTCGCGATTGCGTGTGAGCCGAGCATCATCACATCGGCGGTGCTGAGACCCTTGCCGCCCTCTCGATAGGCGCCCTCGACCTGATGGGCCGCGATGGCGCCTCCCCACATGAAGTCGTCCCTGAGCATGGCATCTCCTTCCGCCTGCCGCGTGGCGACGCATGCGCCCGCGATCCTTCGTCGGTTGAGATGCTACGGGCCGGGGATGCCTGTTGGATTGAGGCGCGAGATCTTGGAGCAACGTTCGCGAAGTCGCGTGCGATACGGCCTCGAAGGATGAAACGTTGCGTCACGGCAGACGCCCTAGACAATCGCTCCCTTGGAGCGATCGAGCTCGGTGGCGTAGACCTTGTCGTAGAGGTGGTTGAGCCGCTGGATCTTCTCGTAGTCTTTGGAGAAGGTCATTACGAACAGCACGTCGAAAAGATATTTCATCGCGCTATCGAACACCACGTCGCCGAACTTCTCGAATTCCGGGTAGTAGAAGCCCTGCAGCACATAGCTGCTCATCCGCGCGAGAGGGGAGTCTGGGCTAGCCGTCACGGCGATGACGGGGACCCCGTGGTCGTGGAGCTGACGGGCCGCGACAAGCAGCGTATGGTCTGTTCCCGACCTGCTGACGAAGAAGGCCACGTGCTTCTCGGGAGCAAGAAACGACAGGTAGACCATCTTGTCCATGTTTCTGGTAGATCGACGATATCTTTCCTGTGAGCGTGAAGTTGTGCGAGGCGTATGTCGCTGTCGCCGCATTGGCGTCTCGCGCAAAGAAGTCCACGTAGTCGGCTCTATGGATGAGGTCGGCGATTCTTTCCACGTCTTCGGCGGAGAGCTTGCGCTCGGTCTCGGCGATGACCTGCGCCTCGAGGGCGGCGATCTTGTTCATGGCCGTGATGGCATGCTCGCCGCTCGCGATCATCGTGCTGGCGAGATCGGCACTCTTGAGCTCGCTCACCACGCTGATCTTGAAGTCGTTGTAGTTCTCGAAGCCGAGCTTCTTGCAGAAACGGAGTACGGCCGACGCAGAGGTAAAGGTGCGTCGAGCGAGCTCGCGCGACGAGATGTGTGCGGCCTCCTCGGGGTAGTCAAGCAGATAGTGTGCGATGGACCTCTCGTTTTCCGAGAAATGACGGTCATCGTGCAGCTGCTGGAGTGCGTCCATTGGTGCCCCCGATCATAGAAGTGGGATTGCGCCTCTGGATAGATGGTAGCGGGAAACGGCCGATTGACCTTCGTCATAAAGTACGCGAGGTCCTCGGACCCACTCGACTGGTCCAGCTACCACGTTGGACACAGCGCCGTATAGCCCTCGCGTATTACATGCGACTTTGGCTCATGTCTGCGAGCCTCCTACCTGCAGGTGCCTTTCTCGCAGTGGGGTTACGACTCTGGCCCATTACGTTTCCGCTGGTAGGATACGTAATAACTTATCGAATTATGAGCCATAGTCCGTGGGCCAAAGTCGCACTGCGGCCACGAGAATGGCCCTGCGAAAGATTCGCAGGGCAGATGGCCTTGTCACACCGATCGATGCTAACCGAAGAGCCTCTCTTCGTACCTCTCGAAATTGGGAACTCATGTGAATGTCAGCGTCTTGTAAAGAACTTTCTCTTGTATAGAGTATTCTTTCCGTCGCTTTTTATTTGGCCAATCGAATTTGGGAAATGGCCTATCAAATCGGATTTTTCAAGGAGAATTACATGAAGCATCGTCCATTCCGCATTCTTGCCGGAATCCTCTTAGCCTGTGCCATGGCTCTCTCGGCCCTTCCCCAGACCGCACTGGCCCTTACCGACCTGGGCACATTCACGTATCCCACGACCACCACGCTGGGAAGCGTCAATAAGTATGCGGTCTTCGCTCAGACGTACAACAAGAACAACCATATGGAAGGCACCATCGCCGCCAACTACATCAACACCAGAAGCGATGCGTTTGGGGGTGAGTTCAAACGTGGAGCAATACGTCGACAAGAACGAGGCCTTCTGCTACTTTGCCCACATCGTCGGTCTAGGCAACATAGGCTCCGCCAACAGCGACAGCAAGGGGCGCGACTGGAACGTCATCATGCCCGATGACACGACGTTCGATTACTCCTACAACAATAGCCATGGAGTCAAGATCAGCCATGCCGAGAACGGATCAACTGTCTCGGCAGCGTTCAATGGCATCTCCGACCTCGGAAAGACCATCAGTCACGTGAGCGATACGACCTATCAGATTGACTTCGATAAAGCCTTCTCCGATCTCACGACCTACGCGACGGCCCAGGCGGCCAAGACCGACACGGGTGTCACGGTTAGCAAAGAGGGCCAGGGCGATCAGAACACCAGGACCATCCGCGTCACGTGCGCAAGCGGTTTTGACGTCGTGAACGTTTCGGCCGCCGACGTGAGGGACAACAAGATCATCGTCGAGGGTCTCAACGACGTGACCGACTACTCCCTCGTCATCAATGTGACCGACATCGATACGACAACGGCATATACCTTTTGTCGTCAGATTACGGTCGACGGCAGTCGCTCGGCGTACGGAGAGGGCGGGGGAAAGGTGCTATGGAACTTTGGCGCCTCTGAATGCAACGTCACGTTCCAGGAGTGCAACCAGGGCGTTATTCTCGCTCCCAACGGCTCTGCCACGGTCGTCTCCACGCACAATGGCTCGATATTCGCAAAGACCGTCACAAACAACAACTCCGAAGCCCACATGAACCCGTTTCGCCCCGCAGGACTCCGCCTCCTCCACCACGGCGAGCCTTTCAGTTAAGAAGGTCGTCGACAGCACCGACCTGGCCTACTCAGGGATGGACGACTTCACATTCACCGTCGCCATGGACCCTGACCAGGACAGCGCCGCAAACACACTGCCCGTCTCCGCTGCCGCCACATGCAAGGACGGCGAAACGGCCACCTTTGGCGACATGACCTACACGCGGACGGGCGACTACTACTATGTCATCAGCGAGGACGCGAGCGGCGTCGACGACATGACCGACTCTGTCGCCAGGGTTTACGCGCATGTCAGCGTGGACAGTCTCTCCGAGGCCCCCGTTGTGACATACGGTGCCACGTCGGGCGCCTACGACTCGACCGATGTCCAGACCATCACCAATACCTACACGAAGACGGCTTCTACCACGGCGAGCCTCTCGGTCACGAAGGCCGTTGCGGGTGATGACTATTCGGGTACCGAAAGCTTTGTCTTCGACCTCTCGCCCATAACCGAGAATGCTCCCATGCCCCAGGCAGACGCCCAGACGGCAAGCTGCAAGAACGGGGAGACTACCTCATTTGGCACCATCTCGTACACCTCGACCGATGCGAACGAATCGTACTACTACAAGATCTCCGAGAGGGCTGGCGCTATTGCGGGTATGGCATACAGTACGGACAAATATGCAAAGGTCTCCGTGGGGGAGGTCGACGGCGTGCTCTCTGCGGTTGTCACGTACGGAGACACGCAGGCAGCCTGCGATGCGGCCGATGCCGCTACGAGCCTCACGGTAACCAACACGTACACCAGGTCCTTCGAGGTGTCATTCGTGAAGACCGACGCAAGGAACACGTTCAAGTTTCTCCGTAACTGCAAGCTACAGGTCACGAGCGATGATGGCGTCACTGCCTATGGTGATGCCTGGTACTCGGACCCCGCCGCCCCTCACAAGATCATGCTCGCTCCCGGGTCTTATCGACTGAACGAGCTTGAGGCTCCCGACGGATACGACGTGACCTCGCCCATTTACCTCAAGGTGGCAGACGATGGTGTCGTGACCGTAAGGAACTCCGCAGGAGAGTATGTGGTACCCGCTACATCCGGCCAGGTAAACATAGCCAACGAGACATGGAAGACCATCACCTTCTCGAAGGTCGACGCCACGAGCGGCCAAGAGATTGGCGGAGCGCAGATTACGGTGACCGGCACCACCAGCGATGGCCGTGCGTTCTCCGAGAGCTGGACTTCCGTTGCTGGTCAGAGCCACACGCTGCAGATGATCTCTGGTACCTATGTGATGCACGAGGCGTCGGCGCCCGATGGATACGCCTTGGCACAGGATATCGCGTTCACCGTGGACATCGATGGCAACGTGGTCTCTGACGCCGTGCCGCTCGATGGCGCCAAGGTGGTCATGAGCGACATCGCGAGCACGGGTGGCGTTCCGTCCACGCCGTCCACGCCGTCCGTGCCGCCCGCATCGTCAACGTCGTCTGTATCATCCGTACCCAATACGGGCGACCCGTTCAGCCTTGCGCTCCCCATCGGCCTCTCTGTGGCCGGCATCGCGTTCGTGCTGGCCGTACGTCCATGGAGAAAAAGTCGACGATAAACGCTTGGAGCCGCATCGTTTTCTTACGAGTGAGATGACCTCCGGGCCGTGCGCCCATGGCACACGTACACTGTGTGGGTAGTTCGCGTGGCACGGGGAGGGAATATGTCAATGAGCGAGACCGACGAGGGCGACGAGCGCTGTGCGGAAACGACCGTAAACGCCGCGTCCAAGGGGGGATACTCCGAGCGCACCATAGGTGCCGTGCGTGAAGGGCTGGGACAATCCAGGCGCTTCTCGACGAGCGACTGCACCATGGCTGGAAGGCAACTTCGACACGAGGTGCCGCGCTCCTCATGGGCGGAATGGAAGCCCGCCGAGAACCGCCCCTGCGCGGCGGCTCTTCTCGCCGAGCAGGAACAGACCCGCGTGCCCGAACTGGTGCCCCTCCGGCATCAGCGCATGGCGGCCTCGCCGTTTTCGTATCTGAGGGGCGCAGCTCTGCCCATGGCGTTTGACCTCTCGCATATGCCCACCACGGGTCTCGTGGTGCAGGCCTGCGGCGACGCGCACGTGGGAAACTTCGGAATATTTGCCAGCCCGAGCGAAGCCTCATGTTTGACATCAACGACTTCGACGAGACCAGCCCGGGACCATGGGAGTGGGACGTCTGTCGTCTCGCCGCGAGCATCGAGGTGTGCGGGCGTACGCGCGGGTTTCGTGATGATGTCACGCACGAGGCCGTGCGCGGCATGGTCGAGGGATACAGGCAGGCCATGCGTGGGTTTGCCCAGATGGGCAACATGGAGATGTGGTATTCACGCCTTGACGTGGAAGACGTAATCGCCCGGCACCAGGACAACCTCACGTCGCGCATGACAAAAAGCGTGACGAGAACCATCTCCAAGGCAGCGGATAAAACGAGCGGGCGCGCCGTGGAGCGCCTCACCGAGGTGGTTGGCGGGCAGCTTCGCATCAAGAGCAACCCGCCCCTGGTGACACCCCTGCGCGACCTTGCCCTCGAAGACTTTATCCCGCTCTCTGGGACTGGAGTCGACACTCCGTTTCTCATCGATAAAATTCTCTGTGAGTATCGCAAGAGCCTTCCCCTGGAGCGGCAGACCCTCATGCGGCAGTACGCAGGCGTCGACCTGGCGCGCAAGGTGGTCGGCGTGGGTAGCGTGGGGATGCGCTGCTGGATTATCGTGCTGCGCGGTCGCGACGACACCGATCATCTGGTTCTTCAGCTCAAGGAGGCTCAGGAGTCCGTGTTGGAGCGCTTCGCCGGACCGTGCGGGTTCTCCAGCCATGGCGAGCGCGTGATCATGGGACAACGTGCCATGCAGACCAGCCGCGACCTGCTGCTTGGCTGGGCGCGTCTCAATGTCAGCGGTAGGGACCGTGACTTCTACGTGCGCCAGCTCTGGGACAACAAGGGTTCGTTTGACCTCGAGACAATAGGTTCCGATGGTCTCGTCTCTCTCGGGCGGCTCTGCGCCTGGACCCTGGCCCACGCGCACGCCAGGACCGAGAACCGCTTCGCGCTGGCAGGCTATCTCGGCCACGGTGATGCCTTCGACCGGTCCATGGTCGCCTTCGCCAAAACCTATGCCGACCAGACCGAGAGGGACTACGAGGCCTACGTTCGCTTAACGAGCACGAGGTAGACGTCGCCTTCGGCCGAGGCCCAATGTACACCGGATTTGGCGAGAACCTACACACCATCTTCATCGGCGGTTAAGTCCCTACTTCAGGCTGACTTCGTAGTATGTGATTCGTCAAATGTCATCGACAACAAGACGATTTCGTCACCACGCGACCAAACCGCGCCCCGCGAACCCGTCGAGAAACAAAGGGGCGGATATGGACTCCAAGCCAGAGTGCATCTCGCTGGTGATTCCCTGCCTCAACGAGGAGGAAAGCCTTCCGGTGTGTCTTGCGGCGGTGGACAAGGTCGCGACACAAATGAACGAGGAATACGGTCTGACGGTCGAGGTCATTCTCATCGATGACGGATCCACCGACGGGACGCTTTCCGTGTTTCGACATGCTGCCTCGCGGGAGTCTGACATCATCAAGGTCAGGTGGGTCTCCTTCTCGCGGAACTTCGGCAAGGAGGCTTCTCTCCTCGCTGGATTTTCCCGCGCAACCGGCGACTACGTCGCGGCGATGGATGCAGACATGCAAGATCCCCCTTCGCTCCTTCCTAAGATGTATGAGTTGCTCGTTAGCTCTGGCTGCGACACCGTGGCGGCGAGACGGGCGACGCGAGAGGGCGAGTCGCCGCTCCGTTCGAGCCCGTCTCGCAAGTTCTACGGCGTGGCGAACCACTTGTCCGACACCGACTACATCGATGGTGAGCGCGACTACCGCCTGATGAGACGTCCCTGTGGTAAACGCGCTGCTGGAGATGGGCGAGTACAACCGCTTTACCAAGGGCATGTTCAGCTGGGTTGGCTTCACGACGGAATGGATCTCGTACGACAACGTCAATCGAGTCGCGGGAAAGACAAAGTGGAGCCTGCGTCAGCTTCTGGGATACTCGATTGACGGGATCACGTCTTTCTCCGCCGTGCCGCTTACCTTTGCGGCAAAGATAGGGCTGGGATGCTGCGTGGTCTCCGCGGCAATGCTCATATTCATCATTGCCCGCCGTCTTCTCTTTGGAGATCCCGTCACAGGATGGGCATCGACCATCTGCGTCATCATCTTCATCGGAGGGCTGCAACTCCTCTTTCTCGGCGTAATTGGCTACTACCTCGCCAAGGTCTATCTCGAGACAAAGCATAGGCCGCACTACGTGGTGAGGGAGCAGAGCGATGCGATCGGGGAGTAGACCCGTCTTGCGCGGGCGCGTCGCCGGCGTCGCCCTTCTCGTCATCGGCGCGGGCTTCCTCCTGATCTCCGCCTTTCAGGCCAACATCTGGTTCGATGAGAGCTATTCGGTTGCCATCGCCTCGCATTCGTTCTCGGAGATCTGGAGCATCGGCTCCCATGACGTGCACCCCGTCCTGTACTACTGGGCACTTCACGTGGTCTACCTTGCGTTCGGAAGCAACATCATCGCCTTTCGCCTCTTTTCCGCTCTCAGATCGATGTCCATGGCCGTTCTGGGCGTCACGTGTGTGGCCAAGGACTTCGGCAGGACGACGGGACTGCTCTTTACCTTTTTTTCGCTGTTCGTTCCGGTTGTCGGCTTCATGTGCCTACAGGTTCGTATGTATTCCTGGGCATCGTTTGCTGTCGCGCTTGCGGCCGTCTTTGCTTGCCGAATCGCGTTGGCAACGTCAGGGTCAAATGACGGGAGGGACGCCGCGACATCCGGCGGGGGAGAGGTGCCTGCCAGCTGGTGGATCGTGCTCTTTGGCGCCAGTCTGGCCTCGGCGTACCTGCACTACTACGCTGCCATCGCGGCCTTTCTCATAAACGTCTTTCTGCTGGTGGTCCTTTTTCGCCACCGCCATACGTGCAAGGGGCGGATTCGGACGTTTCTTTGTGGTGCCGCCATTACCGTGGCCTGCTACGTGCCTTGGATGATGGCTCTCGCCGGGCAGGTGTCGCACGTGTCTAGTGGCTTCTGGATAGCGATGTCGTTTCCCGAGACTGCCTATGACATTCTCGACTATCTCGTGCTGACGCCTGCGATGTCGGAGGCGGTCGGGGGAAGCTGCGGCAATGTGGTCCAGGCACTCGCGGCGACAGTCTCCGTCGCGGTGGCTGCCTGCGCGGCGATGCTGTCCATCTGGATGGTCGCACGGCTCTGGCGACATGTCCGGGCCAGACGCTCGGCCAGAAGACAACCTTCTCGCAAGGTCTCTCCAGCCGATCCCGCACTTGTTATGGCTTGGTGTGGCATGGGCGTCTACGGAGGCATCATCGCGATCGCGCTCGCCGTCTCGCTGGCCATGGGCCAGGCGGTGCTCTACTTCCGCTACCTGTACGTGGCGCTGTGCTTTCCCCTGTTCTTTTTTTCCGTGGCGCTGTCGCGCGTGGACAGGCGCCAGGTCACGGGGGTGGTCTGCGGGCTGACGCTTGCGGCCTCGGTGATCAGTCAGGCGGTCATGGCCAGCGACTACTACGCCGCGGAAGACCACGCAGCGGTCGACTACTACGTCGAGAAGGTCCAAGAGCTCTCTGGCGACACGGGCGGTGCGCTGGTTGTCTCGGACAACATCGGCATCTCGGGCGTGCTCGCGCAGCGCCGGCCGGACATCTCCATCGAGTACCTTGACGTGTATACGGACACGGCCCAGGCATACGAGGCGTATGCCCCGACCATCGGCATCGTCGAGTCTCTGCATGACAAGCTTGACGGCTACTCGGGTCGATACGTCGTACTTGCAAGCACCGATGTACTCGGCGACGTACAGTCGGTCTACGGCTTCGCCAAAGAGTACGACTCTGAGGTGGTGGAGATTCGCGAGTACGCGTACCCCTACTCAAGCGAGGACGGCTTCTACGTCGTTGCCGTTCTTGAAAGATAGCAGTCGGCTGGATGGCCGGCTATCCACCTAACTTGATATGGTCAGGGTACTTCCACGCCGAGAGCTCGTCCTGAGAGATGCACGGCGGCTCGGCACCCTGGCCGAGTGTGAGGGCGTTGTAGTAGAGGTGCGCCATCTCCTCGAGATAGACGGCCTTGCGGTAGGCTTCGGCAATCGAGACGGTATCAAAGGCCACCGCCCCATGCTTCTCGAGCAGGAAGCATTCCGCTTCCTTGCAGGCGTCCACCACGTTTGCCGCCAGCTCGAGCGTGCCCGGGCGCGCGTAGGGGGCGACGGGAATCCGGGCCTGGGTCAGACCCATGCCGGCCGCCTCGTAGACGAGTGCGGGGATGGGTCTGTTCATGAGGGCAAACGTTGTTCCGTAGAGCGAATGCGTGTGCACGACGGCGCGCGTGTCGGGCCGCGTTGCGTATATCGCCAGGTGCATAAGCGCCTCGCTCGACGGCTTGAGGTCCGAGAAGTTCTCCACCACGTTTGCATAGAGGTCGATGATGACCAGGTCGCGCGGCGTGAGCGTCTCGCGGTCAACATCAGAGGGAGTGATTACCACCAGCCAGGAGTCCGGATCCAGTACCGAGAAGTTCCCGGCCTTGTTCGCGCAGAGGCCCTCGGCCTGGCTGCGCTTTGCGATTGCGCATACGTCTTCTCTCAGTGAGTCGAGCATGAGAGCCCCTCTCCTTGTGCTCCCGCCTGCTGCTCCTGCTGGGGTTTGACGGGATTCCGTTGGACCTCTCCGGCCCTTTGTAGGTAATGATACCCAAGGGTTCGAATCATTTGCGGGAAGAAGGGTGGCACGTTGGCAGGTCATGCCGAAAGAGCAGAACCTAACGTGGCGAGGCGCGTGTCAAGCGGCGCGTGTCGTTCTTTAAGCCTCGATGACAAAATCTGCCACAATCCGATGGTGCTTATTGTCATCGAGGCTTAAAGAACGACACGCGCAAGGTTGTCTCGGATATCCTGCCTTGAAGAGCGCTGTCTACAGGAGCTCGAAGTGGCTTCGCTGCGAGCGGAGAACTTTGTCGCGCCGCAGCTCTGAGATGACCGAAGAGAGGGCGCTCCTGTCTACTCCCAGGTAGTCGGCGAGCTGCTGTCGGCTGAAGGGGATGTCAAACTCGCGCGTGCCCGCGGCCTTGGACTGCGTGGAGAGATAGGCGAGGAGCTTGCCACGTATGGACTTGGGCGCCGAGTCGAGAATTCTCTGAGAGAGGTAGAGGTTCTTCCGAGCGATGGAGGCGAGGAGGTTGGCGTTTACCTGGGCGTGATAGGAGCATTCCTTGGGGCAGCGCGACACTATGTGCCGAACCTCCGTGAAGAGGACGGTCGAGGGCTCGGCCGCGATTGCGCTCGCGAGAAGCGACCTTCCGGGAAGGGCGGCATAGGCCTCGCCGAACGTCTCTCCCTGCCCGAAGAGACCGATCATGCTCGTATTGCCCCAGACGTCAGAGCTCTCGAGTCGCACCGAACCCTGGAGCACGAGCCCTATCGAGCTTGTTACCTCGCCTTCCCTGAGAATGACCTCCCCCTTCTTGTACTTTCCGGCCCTTGCGCCCAGACATCCGAGCATGGCCTCGACCTCGTCGGGCGTGGTACCCCGAAAGAGGTCTGTGGTGCAGACAAACATGGCATCTACCCCCATCATGGCGACCCGTCCCCCTCTTCCGGTCAGTATGAGCGTGGGTTTCTATAGATAAGTTGTAACGACAACATACTTCTCCCCGAGCATACCCCAGCATGCACATCAACAAAAAGAAAACGCGAGCGAGCCAGTCGAAAGGGGTAGGCGATGAACGATGAGATGTTCTGCTTTCAGTGTGAGCAAACCGCAGGATGCACGGGGTGTACGGGACATGTTGGCGTGTGCGGCAAGCCCTTCGATGTGGCTCTTGCGCAGGACGAGCTCACGGGCGCGCTTGTGGGTCTCGCAGTCACATGCCAGGCGGCGGGGCGTCGCAGCGAGGCTGTAGACGACCTCATCGTTGACGGTCTCTTCACGTGTGTGACCAACGTTGACTTTGATGGTGACGTGGTGCGCGGCCTCACCTTGCGCGTCCGTGTCGAGAAGGCCCGTCTCGCTGTGGAGTACGGAATCGTCGCCGCGGATGACCTCGCCATGGGCGTCGTATGGTCTGCGGACGAAGACGTCCGCTCGCTCAAGTCGCTTGTCCTCTTCGGGCTGCGGGGCATGGCCGCCTACGCCTACCACGCACGCATGCTGGGCAGGGTTTGCGAGGAAGTGAGCTCGTTCTTTGTCGAGGCCCTTGCAGCCCTTGCGGAAGAGGGGAGCGTGGAGTCGCTTCTTCCACTCGTCATTAGGGTGGGAGAGGTTAACCTCACCTGCATGGCCCTGCTCGACGAGGCGAACACGCAGACGTACGGTGCGCCGACGCCCACGGAGGTCGCGCTTACCGTAGAGAAGGGCCCTTTCATCGTGGTGAGCGGCCACGACCTGCGCGACCTCGACCTGCTTCTCGAGCAGACCGACGGCAGTGGCGTCAACGTCTACACCCACGGCGAGATGCTTCCCGCCCACGCCTACCCCAGGCTCAGGGCGCACCAGCAGCTCAGGGGAAACTTCGGTACTGCGTGGCAGAGCCAGCGCAAGGAGTTTGACGGCATTCCCGCGCCCGTGCTCTTTACCACCAACTGCCTGATGCCGCCCAAGGACTCCTATGCGGATCGTACCTTCACTACCGAGGTGGTTGCATTTCCAGGGATTGCGCACGTCGATAAGGCTAATGACGGCTCGAAGGACTTCTCGGACGTAATCGCCAAGGCTATCGAGCTGGGTGGCTACAAAGAGGACCAGCATCTCACGGGCATCAACGGTGGTACGAGTGTGACCACGGGCTTTGCCCATGACGCCGTGCTCGGCGTTGCCGACAAGGTGGTGGAGGCGGTCAAGGCTGGCGAGATCCGTCACTTCTTCCTGGTGGGGGGTTGCGATGGCGCACGTCCCGGTCGCAACTACTACACGGAGTTCGTGAGGCAGACGCCGTCGGACACCGTGGTGCTCACCCTCGCGTGCGGCAAGTATCGCTTCAATGACCTTGACCTGGGAACCGTTGCGGGCCTGCCCCGCCTCATGGACGTGGGCCAGTGCAATGACGCCTACAGCGCGATACGGATCGCGGTGGCCCTGGCCGATGCCTTTGGCTGCGGCGTCAACGAGCTGCCCCTCTCGTTCGTGCTCTCATGGTACGAGCAGAAGGCGGTCTGCATCCTACTCACCCTTCTTCATCTGGGAATCAGGAACATCAAGCTGGGACCCACGCTGCCGGCGTTCGTGAGTCCGGGCGTGCTCGGGCTGCTCGTCGAGAACTACGGCATCGGGCCCATCTCCACTCCTGAGGCCGACCTCGCCGAATTGCTCGCCTAGAGACGTACCCTTGGCTGGTGTGTCGCGAGAAGTGAGCGCACGGACGGGTTATGCGAAAAAATCGTCCGTGCGCTGCGTTTTTGACATATGAAGTGCGCGTGCGGACGATTTTCTCGCCAGAAGTGCGCGCACGATCACATCGCACTTTGGGGCTCTCGCAAACCGTGGACGCGGGGCTCACTCAGCGCAGTAGGCGACAATCGCGTCGCGGAGGAACTGCGTCGCGCCGGGGGCGACCGCGTCGTAGTATGCCCTGAAGCGCTCGTCGGCGAGGTAGGCCTCGGCCATTCCCACATGCGCCGACTTGCTGTATACGCCATCTCCCCAAAAGCGGCAGAGCCACTGGCGATGCAGCTCGCAGAGGCGCTTGGCTTCGGGACCAGTGGGGTTGTCTGTTGCGAGCGCCTCGGCAAGGGCCTTCTTGATCTCGGCCTCGAGTGATTTGGTCTCGTCGTACTGCTCGTGCGTCATGCCCCAGGATTCTCTCGTTTGTCTCGTCAGCCGTCGCATCTCCAAAGGTGGGCGCGCACCTCGTCTCCGTATGTTTCGCTCGTTGTCCGCCACGAGTGCTTGCTTGAAACCCTCGAACTTGTCGGCATCCCTCATTGCTGTGCTCCCTTCGAGACTGGCGACCGTCCTGTCGACCGTCGCTATCATCCTATCGAGCCTCTTTCGTTCCTCCGCCAGTCGACTTCGCTGTTGGAGAAGCTGTTCACGCAGATCAGCCGTGCCATCGATGCAGTGACAGATGTCCGTCAGCTGCATGCCCGAGGCGCGGTAGACGAGGATGAGCTGTAGGCGGTCGACCTCATCGGGACCGTAGACGCGGTACCCGTTCTCGCGACGCTGCGGGCGAAGGAGACCGATCTTGTCGTAGTGGTGCAGCGTGCGCACGCTCACGCCAGCAAGGTCTGCCAGCTGCTTCGTGGTGTAGGTAGCGGGTGCGCCCATCTCTCGCCGTCCTCGTCAGCTCGAACGTGTCTGAAGGCAGCATAAACTATGACGTAACGTCATAGTCAAGGGAAAATCAGTGGGGTGCGATCCGAATGAGTGACGATAGCCAGTGAGGTTCGTGGCAAAAGCGATGGATTGGATACGGCAGATCCGAAGCAGGTGCGGGAAAACGATAGGTTTGTGTGAGTCATGAGCATGATGATTCCGCAATATGCATGTATATGCATCGAAATGGATATTTGGATAGAAATATCTCTAGCAATGAATACGTACATGTGCCCGAAAGGGGCGGGCGAAAGAGTGCCACACAAACCTATCAAAAACGACCACCTAGGTCGTTCTTGATAACGTCTGACGGTCCCATAGCTAGTGACAATTCACCTCAGTGGGCCTGGGTTTTGCTTAGGTGAGGTTTGGAGTACCTAAACCACGCTCTCGTTAGGTCCGAGATGCAAGACCGCGTCGAGGTCGGCATCAAGGTCCTTGAGGTGCCGTACCCGTGGATGGGAGATGAGCCTGCCGGCCATCATGACCTGTTCGACGTGACGCAGCGCCTCGAGGTCATCGAGTGGATTCTGCGCAACGACGACGAGGTCAGCCGACTTGCCGACTTCGACGGATCCCGTGATGTCGTCTACCCGGAGAAGGCGGGCGTTTCCAAGCGTGGCCGTATGTAGCGCAAGGTTGCTGGATGCACCTACGAGTTCGTGAAAGTACACAACCTCGCGCCAAAGGTCATACTGGGTTACATAGGGGCATCCCGAGTCCGTGCCAAGGCCAACGGGGATGCCCGCATCGAGCGCCTGCCGGGAGGCCTCGACGATTCCGCGGAACACGACGTCAGCGTTGAGCTTGACGATTTCCGAGGAATGCGTCTTCTTCTGGTCCATGCGTGCGAGCGGGATGGCCGGCGAGATGGTTGTCGTGAGACTCGAGGTCCTACCGGCCCCGTTGTGATGGAACAGTTCGACGATCTCGGGGGTCATTGGGGCGCCATGCTCGATGGTGTCCACACCGGCCTCGAGTGCGAGTCGCATCCCGTCAGTGCTCTCCACATGGGTTGCCGTGGGAAGGTTCAGGTTGTGAGCCTCCTCGACCGTTGCGCGCGCCATCTGGGGTGACATGCGTACGACACCGGGCTCGCCCGGTTTCTCGGCGTCAAAGACCCCTCCCGTGATGAAGAGCTTGACGAGGTCGGCTCCATGGGCAAAGGCGTCACGAACGAGCGCGCGTGCATCCTCGTCCGTTTCGCAGGTCTTGGCGATAAGGCCACGACCATGGCCGTTCGTCGGCGTGACGCCCCATCCCGAGCAGAGCATTCGGGGTCCGAGGTACTTTCCGGCATTGATGGCGTTTCTTGTCTGGACGTCGGCCCATACGGGATCGCCAACGCCGCGAACCGTGGTGACGCCGCTCAAGAGCTCGGTCTGCGCACTCTTTTGGATCTCGTGGCGCAGGTAGGCACGGCCGAGAGGGTTTCCCGTGACCCTATCGATGAGGTCCGCCGCACCTGACGAGCTCATCGGCTTGCCCGATCCGCAGAAGTGAACGTGCATGTTGATGAGGCCGGGGAGCAGATACTTGCCCGAGAGGTCGACTTCGGCTGTGCCGAGGGGGGGCGTCCGTCGTAGCAGAGGGGCCAATGCGCGAAATCACGCCTCCCTCGTCGACGAGGACCGTCATGTCGGGTTGTGGCTGCATGTCCAGTGTTCCGTCGAGCAGCGTGGCATGGGTGAAGGCGTATTTCATCGAGGTCTCCTCTCGCGGATGAACTAGACACAACTATAGGCGCATTGGGATGACGTGATACGGATGGGGCACGAGGGGACGCTCGGCGCTACGGCTATCATGATGACCGCATTTGGCTGTGCAGCTATGCTCACGATGTGGTTTACGATTCTCAAATCGCTTTCGCTTGTTGGGCATACGGCGCCGAACCGCGACACGACCCTGTGATTTCGATGCCAGCGGTGTGGAATCGGGCTATTCTCGTAAGCGTCTATGCAGCGAAGTGGGGGAGCGTGCACATGGATATGGGCGGCGGACAGGCGGGGGCCAAGCGCGTGGAGTCCGGCAAGAGAAGCGGCATGGGTGCCGTTCGCCGTGCGTTCAAGAGCCTCTTCAACGTGCGCGAGGGCCGTGCCAGCTACGAGACCATCCGCAAGCGCTTCGTCAACGGATCGCGGCTTGATGGCATGCACCTCTGCATTCTCATCATTGCCATGCTCATCGCCTCCATCGGACTCAATACCGACTCCACCGAGTGCATCGTGGGTGCCATGCTCATTTGTCCGCTCATGGGTTCGGTTCTCGCGATTTCGTACTCGGTGGCCACCGTGGACAGGCACCTCATGCGCGATGCCCCTCCTAGGGCTTGCCATCCAGGTCGCCATCTGCCTTACCACATCCACGCTCTACTTCCTGATCTCGCCCCTCTCGACCGAGACGAACGAGCTTCTCGCAAACTCCAGCCCCACCATATGGAACGTGCTCGTCGCCCTTGCGGGCGGCTTTGCCGGTGGCTTAGGTAACTCGCGAAAGCAGGAACCTGCCACGATTATCGCGGGAGTGGCCGTGGCGACGGCGCTTATGCCTCCGCTCTGCGCTTCGGGCTACGGGATAGCGACGCGTGACCTCTCGCGGTTTCTTTCGGCGCTTTATGAGTTCGCGCTCAACGTGGTGTTCATCTCGTTCGCGGCGCACCTCGTCCTTCTCGCCCTGCGCGTGCCGCTCCATCGCGACATCAATGACGATGGCGTGGGTCACGGCGGAGGAGGAGGTCGAGGCAAGGCGACTCTCCCGGCGTATGAGACTGCGCCTGCTGCTTGCGACGATTCTGTTTGCCGTCCCGTGCGTATTCGTTTCGGCTAATGTGGTCAGCCAGGCGATGAGCGAAAACGGAGGTTCCATCTTCGCAACCGTTGACCAGTACGAAGCAGGCCTCACCACGAAAGAGCTTGCGGTGATTTGCCCCGGACTTGAGGAGTACCGCGTGGGCAACGTGTACGTATGCGACGCGGGGACCGGGGAGATGGTGCAGAGGGTGGTCGCCACGGTCAAGACGGCCGACGGCCTGAGTAGCATGGAGAAGTCGCAGGTGGAGGCACTCATCAGAGTACATGTGGCCGACCTCGACTCCGTGAGTTTCGTGACGGAGTGACGGGCTGGTGAGAGGAGACGGGATGCAGGACAACGAAAGCAGGGTCACGGAGGCGGGCAATCCCGCGATGCCGGAGGGTGCGTGCGGCGCGCAGATGCTCGATCGTATGAATCGCAGCCATGAGGATGTGACCAACTGGGCTCTCGACCTGCTCGTCTTTGATGCAGGATACGACTGCCTCGATATCGGTTGCGGCGGAGGTGCCACCTTGCGCCGTATCTCGCGGCGCATGGGCGAGGGTTGTGGTCACGTGACGGGTGTGGATTACTCACCCGTCTCGGTGGAGCGCTCGCGGAAGTTCAACGCTGCGGACGTGGCCGCTGGTCGCATGAGCGTGATCGAGGCTTCGGTAGATGACCTGCCGTTTGCAGACTCGTCATTTGACGTGGTCACGACTGTCGAGAGTTTCTACTTCTGGCCCAACCCCGAGTGCGATCTTGCTGAGGTTTGGCGTGTGCTTCGACCCGGCGGCAGGTTTCTCCTCGTGGCGGACATCTATGACAAGCCGGATCTTCCTGCCGATGCGAGCGAGAACATCGAAAAATACCAGCTCACCGTGCTTACGCCCGAGGGATACATGCGGCTGTTCGAGCGCGTGGGCTTCTCGTCGTGCGAGGTACACCTGAGGGACGGCACCAGCTGGATTGCCGTGGAGGGCATGCGGTAGCTCGTGCTCAAAAGCGGTCTACCGTTCGAGACGTGCAGAAAAACGCGCCGAATGGACGAGCTGCTTTAACGGGACATGTCCAGTGACCATCGTTGCATGACAAAGTCGCAGGAAAGCGCTGAAGACAGACGGTGCTTGGGACCTTCGTCTGCTAGCGCTCGTCCATTCGGCGCGTTTTTCTACATGTGTCACAAGACGTTCTGCAAAATTCTGGTTGTGGGGTGCAGACGAAAAGCGCCGACCTGGAGAAACATCTCAGGCCGGCGCTAAAACAGGGCAGGATCTCCCTCGCAGGACTCTCTCCCGCTAGTTTTCCACCATCGAGATGTAGCTTGACAGCGAGTTGCCGCCAGACACGCGACAGCGGTGGGAGCTTCGTGGGGTCGTCGCCCACTATGGCGTTTCCGTAGTTGGTGGTGACGGCGCAGGAGATTCCTAGGTCATTCATGGCTGCGGACGAGACGTCTGACACGTCTCCGAACGGATATGCGAATGCCTCCACGGAGCCGATGATGTCGGCCGACTTCTGGATGTCGGCGACGAGCTCCTGCTCGGTGAGGTCATAGATGCGTCCGCCGTGACCGAGCTTCGTGGAGCCGGCACGGTGCAGGTCGTAGGAGTGCGACTCGAAGAGTATGTAAGGATTCGACTGGTTGAGCTTGTCCTCGATGTCGCCGTCGATACAGATGAGGAACGACGTGGCGTGTACCTTGTACTTTGCCAGGATGGGAATGCCGTTGTCCAGGAAGCCGTGCTCGCCATCATCGAACGTGAGTATCACGGACTTGGCGGGCAGCGAGTGCGTACCCTCGACGTAGGCGCGTAGCTCCTGCCAGGAGGGGTAGTAGTAGTCGTTCTCGGAGAGCCACGCGCACTGGGCATCTAGCTCGGTGGTCGAGACGTAGTTTACGTTGAGGTCGCTTGGCGGATTGGACGGATCGTAGACATAGTGGTACATGAGGATGGGGATGCCGTTGGTGTCCCAGTCCATGGAGTCGGCGGCCACGACGTGCACCGTGCGCTGCGTGGTGGCGACCATGCCCTCGGAGTTCTGCACGGAGTAGGTGAGCACGTAGTCACCCACGGTCGAGGTGTCGACGGAGCCCGAGACCTGCACGCTGGAGGTGAGGTTGCCCTCCTGGACGTCACGTGCGTGGCAGCCCCCCTCGATGTAGCTCTCACCCTGCTTGACGTAGGTGTCCTCGTCGCCGCCGAGCGAGAGAACGATGCGCCCGTCGGGGGCAGTGGTCACGGGAGTGGTCGAGGAGGACGTGGATGTATCGGCCGTGGGAGTGCTGGTTGTCGCGCTGGTCTGCGAGGACGAGGCGGCATCTGCGCCCGAGCTCCCAAAGAGGCGCGGAATCGCAAAGAGGGCTAGCGCTACGCCGATGATGACAACTGCCGCGACCGCAATGATGACGTGACGCCGACGACGCGCCGTGCGCGTTCGCGAGGAGTACGCGGCACCTGTAGTGGCTGCTGGTTGCCGCGTCTGCGATGGTTTGCGCGACGTGGGCCTGTTCGACTGTGGACCTGAAGAATAATGACGTGCCATGTTGTACCAGCCAATCGTGTGTAGCTTTAAATCTATGTACAGGATACGCGATGCCTGCGGCTATGGCGAATTTTGAAGAGTACCGCCTCCACATGAGAAGCACTATGCTGCCAGCTAAATCTTCTTAATCACTCGAATGCTATTTTTGATGTACTTTTTGCAGGCTTCAGCTTACGAACAGGTTTTATTATTACAGCGAACATGCACGTCAGTATTTTCCACATTCCATGAAACGTTATGCAGGGACGGAGTGATTTCTATGTTCTGTGGTAAATGCGGTGCCGAGATTCCGGAAGGGGCCCACTTCTGTCCGGAATGCGGGCACGAGGTTAGCACGGAGGACGTTCAATCCGACGAGACCGACTCGAAAGCCGGAGAAGATCAGGAGTCCGATAAGACCGAGAGAATCGATGCCGCCGAGGCCGCACCTGATTCCACGACAGCTCAGACGGAGCCTGACGAGGCGGGAAAGCCGGCAGCCGACAAACCCGTGCCAGACGAGGAAAAAGAGGAGACGGTCACCTCCGAGCCCTCGTCCTCCGAGGCAACGGCCACCATTCCCCAGCCGGAAAAGGAGGCGGAGGAGCAATGGTCGGGCTCCGAGGAAAAGAGGAAGAACCCCTTCGCAGCCTGGGTCAAGGCCAATGCCAAGGTGGTTGTGGGTGGCATAGCTGCGGTTATCGTACTCGTTGCTGTCCTCTTTGGTACCCACGTGCTCTGTTTCCATGACTGGCAGCCTGCCACGTGCACGGAGCCCGAGACCTGCTCGATTTGCAGGCGCACTCAGGGCAAGGCGCTTGGCCACAAGTGGGAGGACGCCACCTGCACCGAACCCAAGACCTGCACGCGCTGCGGGGAGACCGAGGGCAAGGCGCTCGGTCACAAGTGGGAGGACGCCACCTGCACCGAACCCAAGACCTGCACGCGCTGCGGGGAGACCGAGGGCAAGGCGCTCGGCCACGACGTGCAGGAGTGGACGGTGACCGCCGCGGCGACCTGCACCGCAGTGGGCTCTCGGTCTGGCGTGTGCACACGCTGCGGCGAGACGCAGACCGAAGAGATTCCGATGACGGATCACACGCCCTCCGATTGGCAGATCGTCAAGGACGTCACCATCTCGTCCTCGGGCAGCGTGACTCCTGGCACGAAGGAGATCGTCTGCACCGTGTGCGGCAAGGTGCTCCAGACCGAAGACTACACGATTGAGCTCACCACCTCCCAGAGCAACGCGCTCCGCAAGGCCGCAAGCTATCTGAACTATACTTCGTTCTCGTATTCGGGGCTGATTAATCAGCTGGAGTTTGAGGGTTACTCGACGGAGGATGCCACGTTCGCTGCAGACCACTGCGGGGCTGATTGGAACGAACAGGCGGTGGGGAAGGCCAAGAGCTATTTGAGCTGGACTTCGTTCTCGCGATCGGGTCTCATCAATCAGCTCGAGTTCGAAGGCTTCACGCAAGACCAGGCGGAGTACGCGGCAGATCAGGTCGGACTGTAAGGAACATCCGTCGGGGCCCGAAAGGGCCCCGATCCGTATCGTTCCACCGTCGAATGGATTCGCGTTCTTATCAGGGACGATACTATGTAGGGTATATTCAACAAGCGGCGTCGAATGATGGCATGTTGGTCTGGTATCGATAGAGGGCGCGCACATGACCTTCGACATCCTCGTAGCCCGCACGACGATTTTCATCTCAATGAGTATAGGGCGGCAATGGCAGTGAAGGCACCAATCGTTGTTGACGTTGCGTACAGGGATGACGCTGGAATAACCGAGCAGATCAAGTTCGTTGAGAGTGATGCTCCTGGCGAGCGAGGACTCAGTGATGGCGATCGCGAGCGCCTCTTGGCCTATCCGACGGTTTACATCATTCATCAGAAACACGAGAAGGCTCTTCGCGAACGAGACAGCCACGCTGGCGCTCGCAATGAGTACATCGCCTACGTGGGAGAGACCAACTCCATAGCACGCCGTACGGAAGAGCATTACAACGACGGCAGCGCCATTCACGGCACGGATAACCAAGCACTCTGGTGTAGGCTCAACGATCCCCATGAAACCACGAGGATGTTCGTCATCGGCCACGAGCACTTTAACAAGTCGCTCACGCTTGATGTCGAGAATCAATTTCTAAGTTATGTGCTTGCATCTGATGCGGACATCAAACTCATAAACGGCCGCACCAATCCTCAGGATGACTACTACACGCGCGACGAGCTGCCTGGGATTGTATCGGATGCATGGGGCAAGCTGCATAGGGCGGACCCCCAGCTTTTCCCCGCCGAGAAAGCAATTCTCAACTCCGCCATTTTCAAGGCATCCCCATTTCACAGACTTGGCGACGATCAGCTGAAAGCGGAGCAGCTGGTGCTCAACAGGGTCCAGGACATCCTTGCCACCCCGGCAGAGGTCGGCTGTCCTCACCTGATGCTCATCGAGGGTGCGGCAGGAACGGGCAAGACCGTGCTGATCAGCCACCTCTTCCTGCAAATTTCGATGCTCGACACACTGGCAGACCCCCTCGGTGAGCGAAAGACTCCAAGCGCCGAGCTCATCGTCAACCACCGCGAGCAGCTGACGGTCTACAACTCGATAATGAGGAGACTCGGGCTTCAGAGGAGAGACGACAAGGTCGTTTCCATGTCCACGTCGTTTATCAATCGACATAGCGACAAGGGCTTTAAGAGGCGCGAGGATTGTCAGAGACATCCCGTCAACCCCATCGACGTCGCATTTATTGATGAGGCTCACCTGCTGCTGACGCAGGGAAACCAAGGCTACATCGGGAACAGGAACCAGCTGCTCGACATCATGATGCGCGCCCGTATCGTCATCGCGGTCTTTGACCCTGACCAGGTACTGCGCAAGGAGCAGGAGGTCAGCCCGGAGATGCTTTCACTTCTTTTTCCAGAGGGAAGATTCTCTGAGACGATGGGTGGCCCCAGCGAGCGTGATGCGGCCATTGGGGCACTGCGGTGCAAGGTATCGAACATCAAGCTTAGCCAGCAGTTTCGGATCGACGCCGGTGACGAGGTCATCGACTGGATCGATGGGTTTGTCGCCGGCCGCCTTGACGCACGGGTGCCGCGGGATACGAAGGAGGAGAAAGGTCACATTCCCTACGAGATCAAGGTCTTTGACTCTCCCTTCGATCTGCAGAGCGCCATAGAGAGGCGCGCGAGCGACACCAGCCACGGCCTCTCGCGTCTGCTCGCGACATATGACTGGGGCTACAGCAGCAAGTCAAGTCCAAAAGACGGTCAATGGGAGGTTCGCATCTCGCTCGACGAAGGTGGATGGGTGGCCTTGGACAACAAGCTTGAACCAGCGGGAGATTGGCACATCAGGGAAGAGCGTCGCCGCTACTTTCACATGCCGTGGAACTACCAGCTTGATGACCCCGATAAGGGGCCGGGCGAGAAGGACAAGGCCTGGGCGGAGAAGAGCTATACGCTCGCCGAGGCGGGCTCCATCTATACGATTCAGGGCTTTGACCTCAACTATGCAGGGGTGATCATCGGTCCATCCGTGAAGTATCGAAACGGCCGGGTGGTGTTTGACAGGAATGCAAGCTGCAATTCGCAGGCGATCAACGGCAGCAAGGACCCAGAGGAGAACCTCAGGCATGAGCTCAACGTGCTTCTGAAGCGAGGGGTCCACGGGCTGTATCTGTTTGCGGTGGATCCGGCACTGCAGGCGAGGCTGAAGGTGCTGTCGACGAGCCAAGGCATGGCATGATACGGCATCGCCCGCACGGTCGGGACGGGAGCCTGCCGCTTCTTAAGGAGAGGGGGGACGAGGCGGCAGGCTCTAGGCGCTACGAGGTGGCAACAGCCCCATTGCGCCGATCCCGTGTCACAGGATGCTCATCGCGATGCCGAGTGCAATCACGATGATGCTGGCGAGAAGGTCTACGATTCCGCGCCTTACCATGTGGTCATACAAGGAGCTGGTCATCGTCGCCCACCTCGCCTCATGTCCTGCGGACGCATCCGATGATGGGGCTTTCTCGCGCGGGCGGCCGCCAGCCTGGGGCTTATTTACGAGATGGGCGACATCTCGCAACGGATGTGCCGTAATCGGAAACGAGCGTGTGACAAATGGGGCGCATGTTCTTCTGGAAGCTTGTCTTCCACGGATTGTTCGAGTGGCCGACTGCGAGGGGGCAACAGGTTATTAGTGCGCATTCTGCTCCGTATAATTGCGTTTTCGCAGTTGGCTCACGTCTCTCGGCGCAGAATGCGCATTATCAACTAAGCAATTAAACGCTAGAATGCTCGCGTGCGCCCGTGCTACCTCTACAGCAGGCGGTCGAGAAGCTCGAGAAGCTCGCCCTCGCTTGTGACCGTCCAGTCGGGCGCGGGCTCGCCCTCGCGCGCGGGGTAGCGTCGGTTGAACCACACCGATGTCATGCCTGCGGCATTTGAGCCCGCCACGTCCAGGGAAAGCGAGTCCCCAACATATACGGAGTTCTCGGCTGAGGCGCTCAGGCGCTCGCAGGCTAGCCAGAAGAGGGCTGGGTCGGGTTTTGCCAGGCCCACCGTGTCGGAGATGAACACTGCTTTGGGCGCGACCCACTCGTACACGTCGAGCGAGCGAAGCTTGGCCAGCTGTCGACTCTCGCTGCCGTTGGATATGACACCCACCCGGGAGCGTGTCGCGCAGAGTGCCAGCACCCGCCCCATGGTGGGGGAGAGCTTCGTTGCATGGTCGTTGTGAGAGGCATAGGCGCGCTGCAGGGCAATGGCTCGCTCGTCCGAGAGCCCGATGCCAAACTCTGCCATGGTCTCCTGCGCGCGTCGGACGTACGTCTCGTCGGAAGGCACCGTCTTCTTGGCGAACGCCTGGAAGACCTCCGCGCTGTGACGACGACTCGCGAGGTAGAGATCGCTGTTCGTGGCACCCGGCACGTCTCCGCATATCTTGTGCACCGCGTTGGCAAACGGCAGCGACTGGTCGTAGAGCGTGTCGTCTATGTCGAAGAAGACGGCATCCATGTAGGCCTCCTTGCATCTTCCGATACGGTCACTATACCGTCAATCAAGAGGCGGCCTTATGATGAAACGCCTCTTGTCGCCCCGGGCGAGGGGGAGATTGGGCTGGAGTCGAGCCCGAGCCCTTCTCGCATTCCGGTGTCGACTACGGCCCGCCGACTTTGGCCCTTGTCCGCAAGCCTTCTACCTGCGTGAGCCTTTCTCGTGTGCCGGGTTCTATTTTTGCCCCTTGCGTTTTCGCAGGTAGTTGGTGATATAAACCTTTAAGTCAAGAGCCAAAGTCGGCGGGCCGTAGTCGACACCGGAATGCGAGAAGGGCTCCTCTGCAAGCCCTCGTGCTTCTGGGCATACGCCCAGAAAGTCTGCCAAACGGGTACCATGTGAGAAGAAAAATCTGCGAGAGGGAGCATTTCATGAGCAACCAAACCGTCGGCCACGTCATCGACCTCACCAAGGCGATTGGCGAGCTCGTGTCAGGCGATCCTGGTCTGGAGGATAGTCTTCGAGAGATCGGCTTCGAGGAGCTGCCCTCCGGCAAGACCATCCCTGAGGTTGCGAGAGAGGCCGACGTCGAGACGTCCGTCATTGCTTTTGCGCTCGAGGCCTCGGGCTATGACGTGCAGGGCTTCGAGCCCGACGGTTTCGTGAGCCCGTTACCCGAGATTATCGGCAGGCTCTTCTCGCTCGACGAAGGCGCGCAGGCACCCGTCATGTCCGAGGGTGCGGATTCCGCCTCGAGCCTCATTGCGCACATGGAGACCGCGATCCGGCGTGCGCAGGAAGAGGGCGACCTTCCGAAGTAGCCGAGCTGCCCCACAAGTCGCTGCCGATGGGGTAACCTCTGTGCTGGCGATAAATCGTTGCGCGTGGAGGGGGCAACTCATGGCATATGGCAACAAGGTCCTGGTCGGTCAGTCTGGCGGTCCTACCGCTGCCATCAACTCGAGCTTGGCGGGCGTCTTCTCTACGGCGGACTCGCTCGGGCTCGACGTCATTGGCATGCGCTATGGCATCCAGGGCCTTTTCGAGGGTCGTACCGTTCGCCTCTCGCAGTACCTCTCACGCCCTCTCGACGCCAAGTTCCTCAAGGTGACACCCGCAAGCTGGCTCGGCTCCTGCCGCTACAAGCTTCCTGACATGGAGCAAGACGAGACGCCCTACAGGCAGCTCATGGGCATCTTTGGTGAGCTGGGCATTGGCTCGGTGCTCTACATCGGCGGAAACGACTCGATGGACACCATTCACAAGCTCTCGCTTTACGGCGACTCGGTCGGCTCTCCCGTTCGCTTCGTGGGCGTGCCCAAGACCATCGACAACGACCTCGTGGGCACGGACCATACGCCCGGATTCGGCTCTGCGGCCAAGTTCATTGCAACGACCATGGCCGAGGTGTTTCGCGACTCCGACGTGTACGATCTGAGGTCCGTGACCTTCGTCGAGATCATGGGCCGTGACGCCGGCTGGCTTGCGGGTTCTGCCTGCCTCGCCGGCACATCTCAGGTTCCCTGCCCCGACCTCGTACTCCTCCCTGAGGCCCCCGTTACCGAAGACCAGCTCATCCAACGTCTGTCTCTGCTGCTAGGGGAGAAGAACACCGTGGTCGTGGCCGTGAGCGAGGGTCTTCGCAGGCCCGATGGCACGCTCATGTGCGAACAGTGGGAGCGTGCGTCCGACGGATCAAGGCTTGACGCCTTTGGCCACGTGGCGTCGCTCTCGGGTACGAGCCGCTATCTCGCGAGCCTCACGCGCTCCGAGCTCGGCTGCAAGACGCGGGCGGTGGAGCTCTCCACGCTGCAGAGATGTTCGAGCCACATCGCGAGTGCGACGGACCTCGACGAGGCGTACAGGCAGGGCGGAGCGGGCGTGCTCGCCGCGGCCGATGGAAGAACGGGTGTGATGTGCGCGCTCGAGCGCATCACCAACCAGCCCTACGTCGTGGAGTCCGTGCTCGCGGACGTCCATGAGGTCGCCAACAAGGCTCGCCCCGTCCCGCGCGACTGGATCGCCGATGATGGCATGGGCGTTACCGATAAGTTCGAGGACTACGCCCGGCCGCTCATCGGCGGGGAGATCTCGCAGGTCTATATCGGCGGCATCCCGCGCCACATCGAGAGCCTCTAGTCGACCATGGCAAACTCCTTGGCCGAAGCTCGATACTCGCCGTCCTCGCCGATGATCTTGGTGCCGAGCTTGAGCAGGGCGAACCTGTCGTAGCGCATGCCCTCGAAGCTCTCGTGCGACGTCGGTCGTGGCTTGGAGCGGCAGTTGTCGTGCGGGCGGAACTTGCCGCAGGTCAGCCATGTTCCGTCTACCTGCGCGAGCCTCACGCCGAGAAGCCCGTGCGCCCAGGTGCGCTGACAGGCGATTCCCTTGTCAACCACGTCGAAGTTCTCGCAGGTGCGCGTGTCGCGGAGACGCACCTCACCCGTGCGGCGATTCTGCGATATAACCCAGAACTGCGAGAAGAATTGCGTATCGGCATACTCCTCGATGGTGGGCTCGGCCATGGAGTAGAGCTGCAGCGGGCTCAGCTCCATGCCGAGCTCGTAGTCGTAGAAGAACCACTCGGTGAACAGTATGTCCATCGTTATCTCGTCTGATTCCACGACCTCGTCCTCATGAAGCGCATGTGGGTCTACGAAGCGGGTGAACACCGCCCGTGCCTCGGCAAAGAGGTCGGGTCTCTCAAGCTTGATGCCCACGAGTATGTCCCTGATCTCGTCATCGGATATCGCTCGCTGTGGTTCCTCGTAGCGCGCCTGATCTCTGTCCACCATGCCCCGCTCCTCTCGTTGGCTGCGTGAGGGAGATGATGGCAGGTCAAGCTTGCGCCAATCTGACGGGTGGCTACAGGTTGTCTGACGGATGTCTGACGTGAGATTTTTCAAACTGGTACGAATGCATGGTCAGGGATGGCGTTCTTTTGGACGGGGCCCAAACCCTCGAGGGACGTTGATCGAATCCGATTTTTGAAGTCTTCCGTCGAGAGAATGGATACGACCGCTCGGAGGCGTCGGCGCAGCGCACGCGCCTACGGCTGCGATGCCGTGGCGCATCTCTCGTGGGGTTCATCGTCCGATGACGGCGTTGCCCGATCCCGAGCTAAAGCCCGCAAGGTCCACGGTCACGTAGATAAAGCCCAGCTCCCGTAGGTGTGAGGCTATGTCGGCACGTAGCTTGCCGGTCACGCGCGAGATCTGATCCTTGGGGACCTCGATGCGCGCGACCTCTCCACCCGAACCATGGATACGAACGCGAAGCTGGTCAAAGCCCTTGTCATGCAGATAGTCCTCCGCGCTCTCCACGCGTCTGAGCTTCTCTCGCGTGATTTTCTCGCCATACGCGAAGCGGCTCGACAGGCAGGCGGCCGACGGCTTGTCCCAAGTGGGAAGACCGAGTCTTTTTGCCAGCTCGCGGATGTCGGCCTTGGTGAAGCCCGCGTGACGAAGCGGGCTCTTGGCGCCGATCTCGGCCACGGCTTGGAGGCCCGGGCGATAGTCGCCCTCGTCATCCACGTTGGAGCCCTCCGCGAGATATGCCATGCCGCGCTCGCGCGCGAGGGAGGCCATGGCCGTGAGAAGTGCGGTCTTGCAGAGGTAGCAGCGGTTGGCGGGGTTCTGCTCAAAGCCAGGGATGGAGAGCTCGTCGTAGCTCACCACGGCATGAGGAATCTCCTGCTCGCGACAGAACTCTGCCGCCTCGCCCACTTCGCGGGCGGACAGCGACGAGATCTTTGCCGTCACGGCAAGCATCTCGTCTCCCAGTGCGTCGTGGGTAATGCGGGCCAAAAGGGACGAGTCAACGCCGCCCGAGAACGCCACCGCAACGCTGCCCAGCTCGCATAGGTAGTCCTGCAACTCCGCGTACTTCTCGTCGAGCGTTTTCTCGTCCGTCATGTGGACCTCTCCCTCCGAATGTGCCCCTACGACCATAGCAGTTATGAATCGTGAGGCGCAGGATGCGCAGGTAGTGTATAACAATACTCACGTACGCCCGATTTGGAAGGTGCCGCGCCCGCGGGTTCGGCACGTGACAGGAAGGTGCTCCACATGAACCAGCGCAACGCAACGAGACGAGATGCCCTCGCCCTTATCACCTCCGCCGCCATGGCTGGCATGCTTACCGCGTGCGGCAGCCAGTCCACCGACACCAGCGACGCGTCTGGCTCGTCCAGCTCGTCGGCTGCCGTGGACGATGTCAACGTTAACGTCGCCTCGCTCAAGGGTCCCACCACCATCGGCCTCGTGCAGATGATGGATACCACCTCGGGCATTCCCACCAGCGACACGACTGCCGACGATTCGAGCTCCTCGTCCGAGGGCGTCACCTACTCCTATACCATCAGGCAGCTCGGCCGACGAGGTCCTGCCGCTCGTGATCTCCGGCAAGGCCGACATCGCGCTCGTGCCCTCCAACGCCGCCGCGATTCTCTACAGCAAGACCAATGCGGGCGTCTCGGTCATCGACATCAACACGCTCGGCGTGCTCTCTGTCGTGACGGGCGACACGGTCCATCGAGCAGTTCACCGACCTTGCGGGCCACACGGTCTACATCTCGGGCAAGGGCGCGAGCCCCGAGTACAACCTCGACTTTCTCCTGGACAAGGCGGGCATCGCCGCCGACGTCACGCTTGAGTGGAAGGAGCGAGCACACCGAGGTTGCGGCAACTTCTTGCCGATGACCCCACTGCCATCGGCGTTCTGCCGCAGCCGTTCACCACGGCCACCATTGCGCAGAACTCCGCGCTCTCCGCGCCGATCAGCCTCACCGACGTCTGGAACCAGTACGTCACAGACGGCAGCGAGTTCGTGATGGGCGTCACCGTGGCGCGCTCCGAGTTCATCACCGCCCATCCTACCGCCGTGGCAGACTTCCTCGAGCGCCACGCCGCCTCCGTCGAGGACGTCAACGCCGACCCGGCTTCCGCCGCCGCGCTCGTGGTCAAGGCGGGCATCGTCGCCAACGAGACCATCGCCGCGAAGGCCATCCCGGAGTGCAACGTGGTCTGCATGACGGGCGATGACATGCGGCAGGCACTCTCTGGCTACCTGCAGGTTCTCTACGATGCCGATGCCAGCTCCGTTGGGGGATCGCTGCCTGGCGATGACTTCTACTACGCAGGCTAGCGCGTGACGCGCTCGGTTGACAGAAGGCTTGCGCGCAGGGTCGCCTCGGCGGCCCTGTGGCTTGTCGTATGGCAGGTCGCGAGCATGATCGTGGGCAACGCGGTCCTGCTCGCGGGGCCCGTGGATACCGTAGCGCGTCTCGCGGGGCTGATCTTTGACGCGAGCTTCCTCTCCACGGTGGGATTCTCGCTCGTGCGCATCGCGGGTGGGTTCGTCGTGGCCTTCGCGT
>Ga0268356_11235_pt1 | contig 55267 bp, 58 predicted proteins | sample BioMet10_FD_194415 | JGI IMG/M metagenome (GOLD analysis project Ga0268356, IMG submission 194415) | Sewage microbial communities from Oakland, California, United States - Biofuel 10 (PacBio Assembly) | ecosystem: Engineered > Wastewater > Sewage > Unclassified | place: USA: California | collected...
AGGATCTTATTTCACCGACAGGGCCGAAGAGACCGCACGGATCGTCCTCGCGGGTCTTGGGGTCGTGGACACAACGTCTGCCAGCTCGTCGCTGCCGAACCGGACGTCGGAGGGACGCTGCGCTTGCCCTTGCCAGAAAACACCTCCGCCCGCCCTGCACTTTGCTGTCCGGGGGAAACGGCAGTACAAGACCGGCATGAACAGCCAGGAACTCGGCGAGTACGTGGGTTCGGCAATCTACGATGCGAATCCCCGGTCTCACGGTCGATCTCACGGACCCGGCATACGAGATCTTTGTCGAGATGCGCTGAATGCGGCGGGATCGTGTACGACGAACGGTTCCCGGGGCAGGGCGGCCTTCCGTGGGGTTCACAGGGAAAAGCGCTCGCACTCCTCTCCTCCGGTATCGATTCTCCGGTTGCTGCGTGGCTCGCGATGAAACGCGGCTGCGAAGTTGCCTTCGTGCACGTTGACGGCTGGCCGCTGGGCAGGAGGAACGATGTAAAAGCGACCGCAATGGAAAACCTCTGCCGCCTCTCGCTCTGGTGTCCGCAGCAGCCCCTGCAGATGACGGTCGTGCCGGCCGAAGCGTTCTACGATGCCATGCAAAAAGAGAAGATCCCGCCCAGGCTCCGCTGCGTTCTCTGCCAAACGCTTCATGCTCCGACTCGCGCCCGGCTCTGTGAAAAGGACGGCGCTCAGGCCATCATTACCGGGGGAGAACCTCGGGCAGGTCGCATCCCAGACGCTCGCAAACCTCGCGGTGATCTCGGATGCCACGACCATTCCGGTTCTGCGGCCGCTCGTCACGTACGACAAATCGGAGACCGTGGACCTTGCCCGAAGATCGGGACATTTCTCGGGAAACAGGGCGACCTTGCCTGCCGTGCGTGCCGAAGATTGCCGGCAACCGCAGCAACTGCGGGAGGCCGTGCGGGAAGCCGAGGAAAAGATGGACCTACCCGGGCTGCTCGATGCGGTGCTCGCTTCCGTTGAGTACGTAAGTGCGGAGAACGGGAAGATCCTCCCGAAGATATAAAAAAGTACTCTGTAGAAATCCCGCTTTTCATAATAATGCAGCCCCCCTTGCGCCATCCCAACCCCCGAGGGGGAGGGGACGCGAACGATTCCGTGGGTATTATCTGTACTGGGAGCACCCCCTGCTTGCAGGTAATACAGCATCATCGCTAAGCGGGGCGCCTCAAGCGTGCGGGGCGGAGCCCCTGGAGCGTCAAATAACTCGCAATTGATTTCTACAGATCTCTTTTTTATCAATATTTTTTGAGAAGCAATTATTCCAACAACTTCTCACAGTACGCAACAATCGTCTCCAGCGTCTTTGTCCGGGCATACCACTTGTCATCGGACTCGATCACCGTCCACGGCGCATGCTTCGCGCTTGTACGGGCAAACATCTCGTCGATTGCAACGCCGTATTCCTCCCACTTCTCGCGGTTGCGCCAGTCCTCGTCCGTGATCTTCCACTGCTTTAAGGGATCGGTCTCGCGCTGGCGGAACCGCTTGAGCTGCTCTTCGGGGCTCACTTCGAGCCAGAACTTCAGGAGGCCGCCGCCCCAGGCAATGAACTCCGCCTCCATCTCGTTTATCTCGGCATACGCCCGTTTCCATTCGGTCTTCGTGCAATAGCCTTCGACCCGCTCGACCAGCACGCGCCCGTACCAGCTCCGGTCGTAGATCGTGGTGTGGCCGGCAGCCGGGTAGTTCCGGATGAACCGCCAGAGATACTGGTGCTCTTTTCATAGTCGTTTGGAACCCCGACCGGCATCACGCTGTATCCCCGGGGATTGAGGTCGGAGGTCAGGCGCACGATCGTCCCGCCCTTCCCCGCTGCATCGCGGCCCTCAAAAACGATCGCGAGCGGAATCGAGCGCTTGTAGAGGAGGTACTGGAGCTCGCGGATCCGTTTCTGGGCGGCAGCAACACGGGCCTCGTACTCTTTTTTCCCGACTGCCTCGGGTGGCCCCGGCCCCTCCGCACAACGGGACAATGGGCGGGCAAAATACCGGGCGAACCCCCTTTGGGTGCTGACGCAGTTCAAGAATTTTTTTCTCACCCGCTTCAATTGCCTTTACCACCGTTGTATAACAGGAAAGGAGCGTATACTGCGGGTCGGTCGCCCCCACGATCGTCCACGGGGCGTACGGGGTACTGGTCTTTTTGAGGATCGTATCGATGACCGGGTAGTATGCCTCGTACTCCTTGTGGAAGTCCCAGTCGCCCTTTGTTATCATCCATGAGACAAGCGGGTCGTTCTCCCGGGAAAGGAGCCGCTTTTTCTGCTCTTTTTTACTGATGTGAAGGAAGATCTTGATGACGATCGTCCCATCATCGGCAAGCTGGCGCTCGAACCGGTTGATGGAAAGGATTGCCCGGTCCATCCGGTCCTCCCAGCCGGGTCCCTGCGATCTCCTCGGCAAGCGTCCGGCTGTACCAGCCCCGGGCAAAGATCCCGATCCTCCCTGCCGCCGGGATCCGGTTCCAGAACCGCCACATGAGCGGATGCCTCTTCTCTTCCACGGACGGCGATCCCATCGAAAAGAGTGTGCAGCCCCGGGGGTCCAAAAACCGTATCAGTTCCTGGATCGACATCGTGATCCCGGAGGCGTTCCAGCCTTCGACAATGATAACAACGGGGATCTTTTCGTCCCGCAACTGCCGCTGGAGTTCGCCGAGGCGTTCCTGCAGGGGGGCGGCCTTTTCCGCAAACGTTTTCTTGTCCACTTTTTTTGCGAGATTGCATTTTTTGAGCATGGCGGCGTTCTGGCCTCCCGGCAGTTTTTCCGGCATCCGATACTCTCGTTTGGTCGGCGCTTGTTGATAAAATTGGTGCCGGGAACAATTCCGGCGGGATCTCCGTTGGCGGCAAGCCCTGCGGGAGGATCGCAAACACTATCTGCACGGATAAAAAAAGTTACCTTCCATGATTGCCCTGGAGCCGGGAAACCTGATACTTGCCATCTTCCTTGCCCTGATGATCGGTCTTCCCGCCGGGCTCCTTGCGGCAGCGATCCGGTTTGCGCTCGAACGGGTCCCGCAAAAACCGGTCCGCTGGCTCGTCCCGGTTATTATCGCGGTTGCCGCTTTTGCGGTTTCTATAGTATTTTTCAGCCATCCCGAAACCCCGGCATCGTACCAGCAGCACTGGCTGCCCATGATGATCACCGGATTTTCTGGCATACGCTTCGTTCCTGCTCGTCTCCTTCCCGCTGTTTGAGAGATCGTATACGAAGAGATCGCAGTACGCCGCGATCCTCTTTGCCGGTATTGCAACGTTCTTTATCCTCGCCGTGCTCGGCATAGTCGGCGGCGACCGGGCCTATGCGGGAGATGCCGGATCGCAGATGATGCTCGATACGATCATCACCGATACCGGGCTGCTCGTAGTCCCCGCCCTTCTCTATGGCGCAATCGCGTTTCTTAAAACAGCACTGCATGGGGAACCGGATAAAAAATCCCCATGACAGACAGGGTATTTGCGGGACAGCACCGGCAGGGACAGGGCGCGACGTTATGGCCCCGGCTTCACTTCTTTACCGGAAGCCCGTTCTCCTCTGCCACGGCAACAAACGCATCGGCAAGGTACCGGGGCCTGCTTTGCCGTAATCCCGTAGGTGTTGAACTTCCAGACCCGGGTTGCACCGGGAATGATCCCGAAGATCCCCTTGTCGTTTAGTGCGGACGAGAAGGTAGAATCCCTTTTTCGGGTGGTCCCCCCGGCAATCGTGTCAAACGATCCGAGAGTATCGACCCGGGTGAGCGTGTGCTTCCGCGGGTACTCGGAGAGGATCTTCGTCCCCGTAATCGAGAGCAGGGCTTCCATCACGACCCGGTTGTTTTCGAGCTCCTTATCGAAGTGCTTCACCCTCTCCTTTACGTGGGGAAACGAGGCCATCATCCCGACAAGCGTTGCGCCCATGAGCGTGCAGCCCATCATCTCCGGTTCTTTGACACCGAACCGGCGCTTGGTCACGTCGCCTTCGATCTGCGTTGTCCGGAAAACTTCTTTGGCGCGTTCTGCCGTACCGCAAGGACTCCGGACGGCGCCGGGGACGCCATGCTCTTGTGACCCGAGCCCGACCACGAAATCGGCACCGAGCGCTTTCCCGTCCACCGGCATCGTCCCGACCGTATACGCTCCGTTGTAGAGGACCGGCACATCCGACTCGTGCGCAACTTTTGCAATCCCGGCAAAATCGTGCAGGTTCCCGTACTGGTAGTCCACGTGGTCGATGAGGGCAAGCACCGGTGCCCTTCCGAATTTCTTTTTTATCTCGTCGAGCTTTGCCGCTGCGGCTTCGGGCGTGATCTTATGGTCTGCATCGGCAGGGATCTCGCAGGGGACTCCGCCGGACTCTTCGACCGCTAAAAATTCGGTGTAGTGCGAAGAGCGCGGTGAGGAGCACCGGGTCGCCGGGCTTCACGTACGTATGGGCTACCGCCTGGAACGCCCGCCGGGCCCCGGGCATCATCCGTGCCTCGTCCATGGAAAGCCACGCGGCAACGTCCTTGTGGAACTGGGCAATCGGCGGCTTTGCAATACAGTCTAGGCGGTTGGGTTTCCGGCAGTTGTCGCAGACCGAATAGCCGTCGCCGTACGCGATGATCGCTTTTATCGCATCGCCCGTGAGCTTCCCGCCGGCCTGGATCGGGTCGATGTTGATGGAGAGTTCGTTTACCTGCCTTGCATCGATCCCGTTCCCGCACTTCATTTGAGCATCTCCGCTTTGAGCGACCCCACCTGCCGCTCGAGGTTTTCGAGCAGGCGTGCCGCTTCTGCTTTCTGTTTATCGGATAATTCGTGTGTTGGTGCCGTCTCGCGCAGGATCATGCGGAGATCGACTAACAGATAGGTCGCGGAAAAGACCAGGTCGACTGCCCGTTTTGACATGGATAACACCTGACGGTTTTTACTTGTAATAATGCCCTCCCGTAAACATAAATACGCTCTTTTCCGGAATTCGGAATTGCAGCTCAACCGGACAGGATCGATTGTCCCGACCGGCCCTATCCAAAGAACGTTCCGCGGGAGACAAACGTAAGGACGAGGATCAGCAGCACCAGGATCAGGAGCACCCAGAGGACCCGGCGGACGAACCCGTTGCGCTGTCAGCTGGGCAAAGAATCCCCGGGGCCGGATCCGTAAGATGAGGACGGCGCCGATGCTCCCGGCGAGGAGGACCGACAACGTTCTGGAGGGTGAGCGTGAGCGCGGCAACGGCCGATGCGGGAACGAGATAGAGCGAAGATCCCAATAACCACGGCCGGGGGGAGGAGGGCGGCGGCAACAGCGAACACCGGCAACGCCTTCGGGAATCTTTCTCCGAAGAGCGCGAAGATCGTGGCAAACCCGAGCAGGAACGCCATGAGGATGTAGACCGGGTTTGCATCGAGCCGCGAACTGATCTCGGACGTGATAGTAAGCGGGATTGCAAAGGAAGAGCAGAACCGTGGCCGCAAAGGAGATCGCGATTCACCATGACAAGAAGGACGGACAGGATCTTTACGCAGTTAATGACGCTGCGGGTATTGCCGACCGCAGTGTTTACCGCAAATGCGTAGATGGGGCCGAGCAGCGGCGAGATCAGCATGGCGCCGATAACGATCCCCACGTTATTCAAAAACAGCCCGATCAGGGCCACTACCCCGGCGAATCGCGGCAAGGATTATCTTGCTCGTGTCGAGATCGGTATGACGTTCCGCGGATTCGAGCAGATCCTTCGATTACGGGCCGCTCCTCCTGGCTTCTCTTTTGGTTTTTCTGCAAGCCGCTCCCTGATTTCGTCAAGGACCGGTGAGATCACGAAATCCGGGGACGAAACTTCGATGAGGCTCTCGTGTGCGGAAATGTCCGGCATCTCTTTTACTTTCGAGAGCACGCTGTCGAAGAGTTCGTCCGGGACAAAAAGGGTTGTGACGGTCGGGCCGGTCATGCAGGTATCGGTGATGTTCGGGCAGGGATTGTCCTTTAGGTATTCGGCAAGTGCCTGTGCGGTCCTTTCGGTGCCCCGGATAACGATCTTTTTCACGCAGATTCCTTCGTACCGGGGAATGCTTTCCGGTACCAAAAAAAGGTTCCTTTTTTTCGTACAGGCAGGAAGAGACCGCCATCCCTAACCGCTTGCGATCTGTTCCCGGATCGTGATTTTTGGCACAAAACAAAGAAAACGGGGCAGTTTGCAGCAGCGATCGTGCGCGTTTCTGGAAAAATTCTCCCCGAAACGCCCGCCCTGCTCATCAGTTTATAACTGTACACTGCGTAAAATACACATTATAGAGAAAAACCCGGGAGGGTATAGGATGGACTTTAAAAACAAAGTACTTATCATCGGTTACGGAGCGGTGTCCAAGTGCACGCTCCCCATCCTTGTTCGGCATGTCAATATACCGCTTGAGAACATCACGCTTGTCGATTTCAAAGATAAAGCGCAGGATCTCAAAGCGTATACCAGCCGGGGCCTCCGGTTTTTAAAACGTCGGATAACCCCGGAAAATCTCGACGCCGTTCTCTCTGAGACGCTTTCCGATGGAGGCCTCTTGATCGATCTCGCCTGGAACATCGATGCCGGCGAGATCGTCCAGTGGTGCCATAACCACAATGTTTTGTACGTCAATACTTCGGTCGAGGCATGGGATCCGCTTGGCGAACGCTATACCGCAAGCCCGTACGAGAAATCCCTGTACTACCGGCAGATGAAACTCCGCGGAAGCTCACCAAAGACTGGAAGGGTTCTACTACCTGCGTGGTCGACCACGGGGCAAACCCGGGGCTTATCTCGCACATGACCAAGCAGGGCCTTGTCGATATCGCACACCGGATGATCGCAGACGATCTCGCAGCAGACCCGAAACGTTTCGAACAGCTCATAAAAGAGCAGCGCTTTGGCGAACTTGCCATGGAAGTCGGGATCAAGGGTGATCCACTGTTCCGAGCGCGACACGCAGATCTCCCGGATGCCAAAGAAGGTGGACGAGTTTGTCGGCACCTGGTGCATCGAGGGCCTGCTCGAAGAGGGCACGGCACCGGCCGAGATCGGCTGGGGCACGCACGAAAAGGAACTCCCCGACAACGCCCAGGTCCCGCCAGAAGGACCGAAAAATGCCATCATGCTCCCCCACATGGGGATCAACACCTGGGTCCGCTCATGGGTGCCCGAGCAGGAGATCGTGGGCATGGTGATCCGGCACGGCGAGGCGTTCGGGATCTCCGACCGCTGGACGGTCTGGAAAGACGGCAAGGCAATCTACCGCCCGACCTGTCAACTACGCGTACCTTCCCTGCGACGCAACGATAGCCTCGCTCCACGAGCTGCGCGGCCGCAACTACGAGCTCCAGCCCAAGACCCGGATCATGACCGACCGCGAGATCTCAAGCGGCGCAGATATCCTGGGCGCGCTTCTGATGGGCCACCCGTACAAGTCCTGGTGGACGGGGAGCATCCTCTCGATAGACGAATCAAAGAAGCTCGCGCCGGGCCAGAACGCAACCACGATCCAGGTCGCGCTCGGCGTGGTCTCGGCCGTGATGTGGATGATCGAGCACCCGAAGATGGGCTTTTGCCTGCCCGACGACCTGCCCCACGAGTACGTGTTAACATCGCAAAGCCGTATCTCGGCGAATTTTACTCGGGCCCATCGGACTGGACGCCGCTTAAGGACCGGACGGTGTACTTCAAGGAGAACCCGGAAAACGACTACGACCGTGAGGATGTCTGGCAATTCAAAAACTTCTTATTTGTCAGATGAACCACTCTTGTACCAAATAGTGAATCCGAGGAAGTGACGTGACCACCACCACACCGTTGTGCGGAAACGATCGCCCGGCCCCGCAGAAGGACCGGGGAAGTCGTCAGTTTTTGGAAGCGCTTGCCCGTGAGCACGGGACACCTCTTTTTATTATCGATCATGCAAAGATCCGGGAAAATTACCGGGAATTCAAGAAATACCTGCCAAAGATCCAGGTCTATTTTGCGGTAAAGGCAAACTCGAACCCGGCGATTGTAAAGACGCTCTTTGACGAGGGGTCGAGTTTCGATGTTGCCTCGATGCCCGAGTTCATGATCGTGTACGAGTTTATCAGGGACATGCCGGCAAAAGAGCGCCAGGACTTCATCTGGGACCGGATCATCTACGCGAACACGATAAAACCGATCGAGACCTTAGAGGAGCTCAACCAGTACAAGCCGCTTGTCACCTTCGACAACATCGAAGAGTTAAAAAAGATCCGGCTCCACGCCCCGCAGGCCGGCCTCGTGCTCCGGCTCAGAGTGCCAAACACCGGTTCCATGGTCGAGCTCTCGTCCAAGTTCGGTGCCGATCCGGGCGAGGCAGTAGATCTTATCAAGGCGGCCTTTGAGCTCGGCCTCGTGGTCGAGGGCCTTTCCTTCCACGTGGGCAGCCAGTGCTACGAACTTCGAGAACTACGTGGGCGCTTTGGAGATCTCGGCAAACATTATCGAGGAGTGCGAGAACCGGCTCGGGCAAAAGATCCGGATACTCGATATCGGCGGGGGTTTCCCGGTCCGGTACAACCCGGACGTCCGCCCGCTCGTCGACCTTGCAGAAAAACTCAACTTCCGAGATCGCCCCGGCTCTTCCCGGCCGACATGCAGATCCTCGCGGAGCCCGGCCGGTTCCTTGTGGCAAATGCCTGCACGCTTGTCGCAAAGGTCGTGGGAAAAGCCCACCGCGACGGCAAGCCCTGCTACTACATCAACGACGGCGTGTACCACACCTACTCGGGGCAGGTCTTCGACCACTGCACCTACCCGGTGCTTTCCCTCACAAAGAGGGCCCGGCCCGGATCTCGGCGGTCTTTGGCCCGACCTGCGATGCGTTCGATACGATCACGCTCTCGGCCGAGCTCCCGGAGCTCGAGATCGGCGACCTCGTGTATTCGGAAAATATCGGGGCGTACTCGATCGCATCTTCTACGTATTTCAACGGCTTTCCCGCCCGCAAAAGTCGTGCATATCAACAGATAACTTTTTTTCGTGCCCGATACGGCGGCATTTCGGTTCGCTTAAATCATCGGGCAACCCAATTTCCGGGCATGTGCTCCCTGCCGTTCCTGCGCACTGCATTTTCCATCAGATTACCAGCCGCATTCGTGCTCTTCCTTGTCCTGCTCGCAACCCTCCTTGCCCCGGCCGCTGCCGAAGCGGTCAACTGTTCGGGCTGCACGGTCTGGGACGACCCCTGCGCCCTCTTCGAGGCAGGAAACGAGACTGCGTACAACGAGGCGATGACCGCTTCGTTCGGATCGGTTGCGGGAAACATGACACCGGCCGCCGATTACCGGAACCTCTCGTGGACGGAGGCGTTTGTTTCGCTTAACCGGCTCATGAAAGAGCGGTACGCCTTTACCGAATGGCGTGGCGTTGACTTCGATGCGCTCAACCGGACATGGGAACCGGCTGTGGCAGCTGCGGAAAAATCGCAGGACAAGGCCGCGTACCTCCGGGCGCTCAAGGGCTACCTGTATGCGATCCCCGACGGGCACGCGAACCTGCTCCCCGATGCCGGGGACTTCGGGGCAAAGGACGCGGACATTGGCGGGGGGTTTGGGATCGCGCTCGTGCAGATCGATTCGGGCGACGTGATCGTCAGTTACGTGGCAAACGGGAGCGCAGCGGAGAAAGCCGGCATTGCTGCGGGCGACCGGGTGACCGCGTGGAACGGGCAGGAGATCCACGATGCCATCAATGCAACGCCCTACATCTGGGTCACAAAAAAGCCCTCAACGCTCGAAGGGATCCGGCTCCAGCAGACGCGCCTTGTGACCCGGGCACCGGTGGGAACCGCTGCAGCCGTGACGTTTACCGGCGGACCGGCATACGAGAGCCGGTCGGTAAACCTGACGGCGTACAATGATTCCTACGACAGTCTTGTCAGGAGCAGTTTCTTTGTGGGCAAGCAGATCAACGATATCGGTGCCGCCGATCCCTTGAACGGCATCACGCCGCAGATCGCGAACGCGACCGTGACCTCCCAGACGCTTCCCGGGGGCTATACGTACATCCGGATTCTCGGGGAATCGTACGATGCCTACCCGGCGTTTAAGGCAGCCATGCAGTCCGCGATTGCGAACAACTCCCCGGGCGTTATTCTCGATTTCCGCTGGAACGGCGGCGGCGAGGACAACCTTGCGGCCTGCGCCGCCGGCTGGTACCTGGAACAGCCGGCCTTTTTCGAGCACGCCACCATGTACGACCCCGGGACCGGGCAGACCGTGCCCGTAACCTCAACATGGTCAAATCCGCAGCCGGTCCGGTACGATGGCCCGGTCGCAATGATGGTCTCGCCGGATACGATCAGCTCCGGTGAGGCTGTGCCCATGATGCTCACCAAAACCGGCCGCGGTGCGGTCGTCTCCTTTTACGGATCGGACGGGGCGTTCGGGATAAACGGGCTCCAGGCGATCATGCCGCTCGATATCTACATCCTCTTCCCGGCGGGAGCCTCGCTTGACGAGAACTACCGGATCCAGCTCGACAGCAACACGTCCCTTACGGGCGGCGTTGCCCCGACCGTCCGGGTGCCGCTCGACCGGGACACGGTTGCCCGGGCAATGGCAGGCGAAGACGTGCAGCTTACGTATGCAACACAATGGCTTGCCGGCCAGCAGGGATTTAACGCATCCGCGGGATCGCTGGTGAACGCAACCGCTTCCGAGACACCGACGGCCGGGTTCCCGCCCTTTCTGGTTATGACAGCGCTCGGGCTTGCGGGGATAGCCGGGGTGCTGTGGCGCCGGAAATAAATTTTTATTCCAAAGGATCTTCTCTGTTTTTTCCTATGCGAACCCCCTTACGCCAGCCCTGCCCCCAAGGGGGCGGGGGCGTCTGCGATGCACTCGGTATTACCTGTAATCAAAAATAAGAGATCAAAGGCTCCTGGTACAGGTAATACATCATCATCGCTATATGGGGGATGCCCACGCTGGCAGAGGGCGAAGCCCCCAAGAGCGTTACTAAACCACTTGATCGGGTACTCAAAACTACAACATCTATGATTTGGTTAGTGTATCATCACCAAGGTCCATCATAATATCCCGAAGTGAGCGGACGCGACCGACCCCGATATCAGCAATTCCTTCCTCCATTGCCACGATCTCTTCCGGGGTTAAAACTTCGTCATCGTATGCAGATTCTGCCAAACGACGGGCCACATCCTCATAGACTCTTCCAGAGGGAGTTTCATGTCGTAGAGAAGTATTGTTGAATCGGTCCTCATACTTCACGGAGATCACTTGGAAAATATACGAGAGGAAATACATATATTTGCGGATAAGAAAAACATCTGCCTGCTAATTACAGGATATTGCTTCGTCCTTTTATGGCCGCTTGCCTCTGGCAGAAGATATTTATCACGTTACAGGGAATCTGAAGAACTAATGAAACCGGCTACCGGAAATACCGGCAGCAGGAAGCGTGCATTCCCATGTTTTTCTTTAAAGCCGGGCAGAAAAAATACCAGATCGGCGGGGTTTCGATCGGCGGACAGCCGGGCGAGGTCCCGACCGTTCTTGTCGGGAGCATCTTTTATTCCCGGCACAAGATCGTGAGCGACGAGCGGGCCGGGATCTTCGATAAGGATGCGGCCGATGCTTTGATCAAACAGCAGGCCGAACTCTCGGACAAGACCGGCAATCCCGCACTCCTCGATATCGTGGGATCTACCCCGGAGGCAATAAAAAAATACATCGACTTTGTCGCGGGCGCAAGCGAGAAGCCTTTTTTGATCGATTCGCCCGGGGTCGACGTGAAGATTGCGGCAGTCGAATACGCAAAAGAGGCGGGCCTCAAAGACCGGATCATCTACAACTCGGTCTCGATCGAGACCAAGGACGCGGAGTACGAGGCGCTAAAAGAAAACGGGACAAAATCCGTGATCCTCCTGGCATACACGAAAAAGATCACGAGCAGCACCGACCGGGTTGCGGTTGTTGAGAACCTCGCGCCAAAACTTGAGAGCCTCGGGGTCACAAATGTCCTCATCGATACGTTTGTCATGGATGTCCCGAGCCTCACCCCATCGGCAAAAGCGGCGCTGGAGATAAAAAACCGGTTCGGGTACCCTACCGGCTGTGCGGCCCACAATGCGATCTCGACCTGGTCGGGGGTCAAAAACCTTCTCGGGAAAGAGGCGGTGCGATCCGCGGACGTTGTCGCAAACCTGATGCCGGTGATTCTCGGCTCGGACTTCCTGCTCTATGGCCCGGTCGAGGACTCTGCGTACGTGTTCCCCGCAGGCCTTTACCATCGACACCTCGTACCGCTACGCGTACCGGATGAAGGAATACGTTACGCTCTAGGCCGGGGAACTTCATGGCTGATACGGTCACGCTTACGTTCGAGCCCGACGGGAAGACCGTCACGGACGAGCCAAAATCGATCCTTGAAATTGCACAAGGAAGCCGGCATTGCGCTGCGGGGCGAGTGCGGAGGTAAGGGAGTCTGCGGGAAGTGCCGGGTGCAGATCACAAAATCCTACGGCACCATCTCGCCCGTCACGGAAAAGGAAGAGAAACTCCTGACCGCAGCGGAAATATCAGGAGGCATGCGGCTTGCCTGCCAGGCCCGGGTGCTTGCCGGGAAAGCGACCGTCTTTGTCCCTCCCGAAAGCCGGAACGAGGCCCGGGAGATCTCGGGGACTGCCCTTGAGGGCCATACCGCTCTCGAACCGGCGGTGACAAAAGTCCGGTGCAGCCTGCCGCGGCCAACGCTTGAGGATACCACGCCCGACCTCGAACGGCTCGCAGCAGCGCTCGGACGCGACCTCTCAAAAATCCCGCTCGCTGTTCTTTCCACGCTCCCCGCAATCCTCCGGGCCGGCGACTGGACGGTGACCGCTGCATTCCGGGACAACGAGCTGGTCGCGGTCGAGGCGGGCGATACGACCACGGAGATGTACGGCCTTGCCATCGATGTCGGATCATCGAAGATCATCTGCCACCTGGTCGACCTCGCGACCGGCAAGACCGTTGCACAGGAGCACGCCGAGAACCCGCAGGTGATGTACGGCGAAGACATTGTCTCGCGGATCACGTTTGCGGCAAAAGCGCCGGAGAACACCGGCATCCTCCGGTCGCTCGTAATCGGCACGGTCAATACTCTTCTCGCCCGTATGTGCGAGAGCACCGGCATTCCTGCGCACCGGATCTACGAGTGTGTCTTTGACGGGAACACCGTGATGCACCACCTGTTTCTCGGCATCGATACGAAATACATCGGGATTGCGCCGTTTCTCCCGGCCGTTAAAACACCGGTCAGCGTTCCCGCCCGGGACCTCGGGCTTCTCATCTGCCCCGAGGGAAAGGTCACGAGCCTTCCGATCATTGCCGGTTACGTGGGCTCGGACGCGGTCGCAGACCTCATGCTCACCCGGATCTACGAGCGAAACGAGTGCAGCCTTGTGATCGATATCGGGACAAACTCGGAGCTGATGCTCGGGAACTCGGAGAGGATCGTGGTCTGCTCTGCTCCCTCCGGCCCCTCATTTGAAGGAGCGCAGATCAGCTCCGGCATGAAAGCGGTGGGCGGGGCAATCGAGACGTTTGCAATCCAAAACGGAGAGATCTCGTACACCACGATCGGAGGAAAAAAGCCTAAGGGGATCTGCGGGAGCGGGATTATCGATCTTGTGGCCGAGCTCTACTCGGCCGGGATCATAACAAAGAACGGCAAGTTTACCGATCTCTCCCATCCCCGGATCAAAACGGCGGACGGAGCGGTGCCGGTCTTTATTGTGGCGCCGGGCAGCGAGACTGAATCCGGCCGGGACATCACGGTCACGGAAAAGGACATCAATGAATTTTTGCTGGCCAAAGGCTCGCTCCGGGCGGGCTGGACGATCCTTGCGGAGAAGTACGGGATCGATCCGAAAAATCTCGACCGGGTATTCCTTGCCGGTTCCTTTGGCACGCACATCAATATCGAAAACGCGATGGCGCTCGAACTTCTCCCACAGGTGCCAAAAGACCGGGTCGTGCTTGCCGGGGAGACTGCGGTCGGCGGTTCGAAGATGGCGCTTTTATCGGTCCGCGAACGCGGGGCTATTGTTGACGTGCTGAAACGGGTGCAGTACGTGGAGCTCTCGGTGGAGAAGTCGTTTAACCGGGAGTACCTGAAATCGATCCCGATCTATCATATGATTGCCGGGCGGCAGTGAGGGAAAAAATCTTTTTGAAAATTTTAAAACGGGTCACAGACGCTCTTCGTGGTCTGACCCCCTCTGCCAGTGTGGGTATCCCCCGCTTAGCGATGATGGTGTATTACCTGTAACCGGGTTTGTGAACAAATCTGTATCCCGGTAATGCAGTGGCATCGCAAACGCCCCCGCCCCCCTTGGGGGACAGGGCTGGCGTGAAGGGGGACGGGATATTTTGTTAGAGTAAACACAAACATCGCCGCTTTCCTTCACTTCATTCTCACCAAAAATGCCCCGGTACGAAACCTATTATAACCCCCGGTCATAGTATTGCATTGTTAAAACCCACATTCTTACGGGGTGTACCATGACAGACGTACGAGAAACTTTTGTTAACGCTCTTGTCGATCTCGATGAGACAACCTGTATCGACCTCCTTAAAACACGGATCGCGGCAAAGGAAGACCCGATGCTGATTCTCGAAGATATCCGCAAGGCCACCGATATCGTGGGCAAGCGTTTCGAGGAGGGCCGGTACTTTGTCTCCGACCTCATGATGGCCGGCGAGATCCTCTCACAGTCCATGGCTCTCTTAAAACCGGTCTTTGGCGAGCACAAAGTTGCCAGCCGGGGCACGATCCTTGTGGGGACGGTCGAAGGGGATGTGCACGATATCGGCAAAAACATTGTCTCGGCGCTTCTCGAAGCCGACGGGTTCACGGTCGTGGATGTTGGCGTCGACCAGCCACCCGCGGTCTTTGTCAAGGCGATCCAGGAGAATCATCCGGTGGTCGTGAGCTTAAGCGGCCTTTTGACCGAAGCCATCGAATCGATGAAAAAGACGGTCGATGCGATAAAAGCAGCCGGCCTGCGCGACAAGGTAAAGATCATCATCGGCGGCGGCCGCTGCGATGAAGAAGCAAAGGAGCACACCGGTGCGGACGACTGGGCAGACGACGCGGCGATCGGCATCCGTAAGATCAAGGCCATGGCGGGGGCGTGAGTGCATATGGACGGCGCTGCAATCTACCGTGAAAAACTCGCCCGGCTGGAAACCGCGGTTGCCGGCAAAGAGCCCGACCGGGTCCCGATCACCGCGATGATGACCCTGTTCCACGCCCGGTATTCTGGGTATACCGCAAAGGACATCTTCTTTAATCCGGCAAAGAACCACGATGCTGCGATAAAAGTGGCAAAGGACTTCGACTTTGATTCCCTCACGGTCCTCACCGGCCTTGAGGGGACGAACATGTCCATGACATTTTTGAAAAATGCGCCGGGTCTTGTACCGGGCGCACGCTTCATGCAGGCTCCCTACCACACGGTTCTAAAGGACGTGTACACGAAGTGGCCGGGGGTCGAGCTCGAAGCCGATGCCCACCCGCAGTTTATAGGTAAAGAGATCATGAAGCCGGAGGAGTACGGGCAGTTCATCGCAAACCCGACCGAGTACTTCAACCGGGTCGCCCTGCCCCGAATGTGCACGGCGCTTGCCGATCCCGGCTCACCTGCGGCAAACGCAGCGATGCTTGCCTATGGCGCAGAGATCCAAAAAGCCGGCGCTGCGCAGGGTGCGCTGATCGCTGAGCTCGGGCAGATGGGCATCCCGACGTTTCCCACATCCTGGGGCTACGCACCGCTCGATGTGGTGAGTGATTTCCTGCGGGATATTAAAAATGTCGTGCTCGATATCTACCGCAGGCCGGAGCTCGTGAAGCAGGCGGCTGATGCGCTCGTGCCGATGCTCATTGAGTCGGCCCGGGTCACCGGGGCAGTCCCGCCCGAGGTGAAAAAGGCGCTGGGGACCAATGTCGTGGAGTGCTTCTTCCCGCTGCACTTAAACGAGTACCTCAACCCGAAACTCTACAACGAGTTCTACTGGCCATCCTTGAAAAAAGTCCTGAATGCGGCCATCGACATGGGCCAGACACCATACATCCTCTTTGAGGGCCGGCACGATGCGCATCTCGACACGCTGCTCGAACTGCCGAAAAAGAAGGTCATCGCAGTATTCGACAAGACCGATCCGCGGAAGGTCCGGGACGTACTCGGCGATCACGTGATCCTGGTCGCAGGCCCGCCGAATTCGCTCCTGATTGGCGGCACGCCGCAGAAGGTGGACGACTACATGAAGTCTTTATTGAACGATTGCAAAGAAGGCGGCATGATGATCTACCCGGGTGCGGACGGCGGTATCTCGGGCGATGCGAGGCCGGAGAATGTGAAGGCACTGATTGATGCGGTGAAGAAGTACGGGACGTACTAGATGAAGAGAAGATCCTGCACTTATCTTTTTTAAGTATATTAATAATTATAAAAATAATCATGAATAATTTAAGAGGTCTGAATGTTTGCTAGATTCTTTAAGAAAGATCAAGAAAAAAAGATCAAGTCGTTTCAGAAATTACTTTTACCTTGGGACATCCTCTATCAAAAGGTATACCGTGGAACAAATTTTCAGAAGTTGAAATCCAAGGAATTCTCAAGATCCATTTTGAACGTTTAGGATTCAAAGTTGTTTGGCGCCATCTTGAAGATCCAGCGAACGAGAATGGTATTGATTTAGAATGTACACACATTCAAAATCATAAAAAAATTATCATTGCAGTTAAAAAGAAACCAAATAAACCTGATCTAGGACAACTTCTTCAATTATCTCAACATGATGCAGATTGTAGAGTATATCTTTATTTAAACGGAGCTGCCCAGAGTTTTCGCGAACAAATGGTGACGTTTAACTCAACTGTTGAATTTTGGGATGAAAAATTACTTGAAAGTATGTTGGATGAATCAGGTTTGACAATATGGTTAAAAATTGATAATTCTTTAGCGATTCAAGCGATTTCTTCTATAAATACAACTCTGTTTTCTTTAATAAAAAAACCGTTGAGAAATAAACTTCCCGCCGTAAACAAACTCGATTTTAGAATATTATGGGATTTGAAAGATAGAGCCGTAACTTTGAGTAAATGTGCAACTTTAATTCAATTAATGTTTGAAGATCCCGACAGATTTGGTAAGATGAATTATCAACAAATTCAAAATTTGCAAATTTGGTGTCTTGATTATTTGTATTTATACGCTGCAGGATCTCTTCAAAGGAGTTTTGACTCACTTCCAAGAGATTTTCAATTAATTTTCCCATATATCTACGAGCGAACGAAAGGTAGATCAAATTGGTTACTTCTTACATCCGTTCAACCAGAATTTACGCCAGGAAATATTATGCGACTTATTGAGCATAAATTTCAGGATAATTCTCCAGATGATGTACAAACAGCAGAATCTAAAACAGGATTATTAAATGAAACGAACTTATCAAAAAATTATTTTAATTATGCAACAAGAGAATTCCGCTGTCTTGGTTGTTGGGCAGATGGTCTTGAATATACAATAAATGATATCTTTGAAGAATTTCTTTCAGAAGTAAAATAATGAAAATTTCCACACATTTTAAATTAAATAATTGCTGCATAACTTCATTTATGACCCTCACCCGACCACTTTCTCCCGCTCTCACCTACACCCCCACCTCGTAAAACCACCCCGATCCACCCGACGACCCCATAACCGCCTTCTTTTGTCCGATCCATGGGTCGCAAGGGTGTCTGGATGTTCCAAAAATTACCCCTGCCCAATAGCCAGGAAAGCCCATTATCTGACATCGAAAGCAAGCGTATTTCGACAAACGGGGCCTGATTTGGGGCGTTTTTCCATGCGAAACCAATCGGAGCCTTTTACGAGGTTTTTCTAAATGAGAATGGATCCGAAAACGGGAATTGGGGGCCGTATCGGGCGTATTTTTGCGTAGGAGATCGTACCTCCCGGGATCGGGTTGACAGTACCAACCCCGCAACAAATCTCGGAAATTATTAACGGGGGCATACCGATTGTATGCTAGAACTCTATATGTGCCGGAGGGTTTTTTTACATTCACCCCACGAGAAATCAGTTAATAAGCACCGAGTGCCAGAAGATCTTGAAACGATCTTCTGGCACAGACTCTTTTGATTAGCTTTAGTCTGGTTGCAGCGTTTTTGTCCAGATACATATGCACATTGCAAGTACTCTGCGTTTACCCATCTGCAACGTACGGTACTCTGGAATATGCAGCATATGCATGAGAACAGTACACCGCTCGTATCTGGACACTTTGTCCAGATTGTTGTCCAGATACATATGCACAATTGCAAGTACTCTGCGTTTACCCATCTGCAACGTACGGTACTCTGGAATATGCATGCATATGCATGAGAACAGTACACCGCTCGTATCTGGACACTTTGTCCAGATTGTTGTCCAGATACTATGCACAATTGCAAGTACTTGCGTTTACCCATCTGCAACGTACGGTAAGTCTGTTGCATTCGGTTACTTGGGTACCAATACCTGGTATCGCATTGTGCGGCCGGCACCTATCCGGATGGCCAATCCTTTTTCAACAAATTTACTGAGATGACGCTGTGCTTTGCGGGGATCGAAATGCATCCGGCGTGCATACTCAGACTTTGTCGTTGCTTCTCGGGTAGTAAGAAATTGTAATCCCTCCCGCTCATCCCGGTTCAATGATTCAAGCAATTCTTCAGACAGTGATCGAAGCAGGCCATCACTACCCCGGTATAATATCAGGTCGAGGTAGGGATCATTAAACGAATATTTGGGAAGCGGCAGGTGAAGTTTTTCAGCCGTGGTTTTGAATGTATTCAATCCAAGTCCGCGCTCTTCTGCAAGGTTCATTTGTGCAAACACATAATGGATACGGGGATTACGACTTAACATCGGGGCTTCGAAGGACTGCATCTGCTCTAATGTGATCGGATAAGGGGGGCTGCCGGGACTCCTGATTGTGACGGCATTTTCAGTAACCATTATCTGGCATTTTGCCCCCTCGATTTCGTAATCCCGATGAACAAGAGCATTGACAACTGCTTCCCCGGATTACCACATTGGGAAGCTCCGGATGCTCTTGCCGGATCATCCGGCTGCGATCAATAACATTGCGCAATTTGTTTTTAAGCCACTCTTCGACCTTACCGGGAATAAGGATCAGAGGAGAATTGAAATCCTCTGTTTCAATCTCTCCATCAGGATAGTAGATTGTTCCAAGAAGGCCCGCACGGGTGTATACATTCCTTGGTTGGTTTCCAAAAACCAGCATCCCGAAACCCGTTGGACAAAATACACCTTTGTTTTCCTTTAAAAAGCCAAGCTGTGCTAACCTGCGCCTGAACTGAACGGAGTGTATCTCATCATCAATCTTAGCATTTTGCCGGTATTGCTCTAACGCAGTATCGGAAAAATCCTGAATACTTGTATTTTCTATAACGGCATCAAGTTTTGAGGGGGAGGGCTGCTTTTTACCCCGTCCCCGTTTTGCCTCCACCGCTCTTTGCTCTGCCTGTGCAATGAAGTCCCTGTTCGATTCGCGGATCATTTCCTGGAGATCGCGATAGAACATACGCACGCTTATCCCATGTTCCCGAAGAAAGTTGATTCCCTGATGATCAACGGTAGGATCCGGGTCTTCAATCCCGACCCAGACCTCTTTAATTCGTGCATTCACTATCCGTTCAGAGCAGCTTACTTTTGTTCCGTGACGTGCGCCAGGGGCACAGGGTTCCAACGTTGTAAAAAGGATCGAATTATCTAACCGGTTATTCCGGTTCTTTCGTTCCAGTAAGGTGTACTCCGCATGATCTCCTTCACGTAATTCTCCCCGATATGCGGTCTCGACTGTTCCATCTGCTTTGTAGAGTACTACCCCAACCAAGGGAACGGCTTTACCATCCTCCCGAACTTCCTGTTTGGTCTCGTTCATTATGGAAATGGCTTGCTCCATTAATTTCCGCGGATCAAATTTTCTTTTGGAGGGCAACTGAAATCAACAACCTGAAGAGTACTAAAATGTCCCTGACCTTTAATCGGTCGTTGAAAAAGATTAATTTTGGCTAACATAATTCAATAGGTCTGATAAAGTCCACAACATTTTCAATCCGTCTTTAACAATCTCCTGCCACCCCGTATATCCCCTACACCTAACCTCTACCTCGGAGAATCACCCCCCTCCAACCAACCGCATTTACACGCCTTCTTTTAGCCGATCTCATGACTCCAAAGGACACAGGATGTGCCAAAAATAACCCCAGTCCAACGGCCAGGAAAGCCCGTTATCTGCCATCGAAATCGGGTGTATTTCGGCAAACCGAGCCTAATTTTTGGCCATTTTCCATGCGCAACCAATCCGGGCATAATACAGGGTTTTCCGGAAAGTAAAAGAATCCAAAAACAGGAATCCGGGCCCGTATCGGGTGTATTTTTGCGTAGGAGATCGTACCTCCCGGAACCCGGGCCTGGAGGGTAGGGGCGTGCAACCCTGATCTAAGACACCCTTTTCCGGGCCCGAATTGAACCCGGATCTCCCTGTTTTTCCGGCCGGGAGGCAATAATTCCTCAAACCAGGGGACTAATTCGGTACCGGACGGGTCGTTTTCCGTCGTAAAAAGTGGGGGAACAAATAGCAGCGTTTGGATGGCCGATCTTTTTTAAAAAGGGCATAGGGACGCGGATCGTACAGAATGAAGATACGGGGCTTTCAGGGGCAGCCCGGCATATCCCCACCTTGCCCCTCCGACTTACCCTTTTCCGGACCCGAATTGAACCCGGATTACCCCCGGCACCTGCCAGACACGCACTCATTCATGCAAAACACGCACGAATTCGGGGGAAAAATGGTATTTTTACGCCGGACAGGAAACGCAGCTAATAGCAGCGTTCTATTGGCCGATATTTTCGGGCATGGCCTCTCCTGCACATCCTGCACTTCCGGGAATGAAAAGAAGGCCTGTTTTGGGGATCGGCTACCGGGTGTCCTGGATCGCACTGTGCGGATCGTTCGGGACAGACGCACCGGTTTTTTCGGGATTGGCCGGGGTATCGTACAGAACGGCAATGACGACCCCGCAGAGGATCAGGATTGTTCCGATATACCCGGTTACCGGCAGTACCTCGTGCAGCACGAAAAACCCAAAGACCGCGGCAAACACGGACTCAAGCGAGAAGATGAGGCCGGTCCGCTCGGGCGTAGTATATTTCTGCACGATTGTCTGGGCCACGTAACCGACAGCGCTGCAGAGCACGGCAAGTTCCAGGATAACCATCCAGTCCAGCCCGGTTGCCGGAAGGACCGGCGACTCGAAAAGAAACGTAAACACCATGCCGAACAGGCCGGCAAACCCGAGCTGGAGGATTGACAGGGGGATGGCCGGCTCGGTCTTCACGTACCGGGCGGTAAGGATGATCTGGCATGCGCAGAAAAACGCCCCGACAAGGCAGAGCAGGGCGCCAAGGTCGAGGACAAATGTCGTGCCGGCAGTGAGCAGGAAGATCCCGGCAAGGGCAAGGACGATCCCGAGAATGACCGGGGGCCTGGGGATCCGGGAACAGAAAATTGCCTCGATGATGGGGACGATGACAACCGTTGTCCCGATCAAAAATCCCGCGCCGGTCGTGGACTCGTCGTTGAGCCCGGAGAGCAGGAACGCGAACCCGCAAAAGACCATAAACCCGAGCACCGCGGCGCACCAGACCGTACGGAAGCGGATGCCGGGAAATACATCCCGGAAGACCAGCGCCGCGACAAGAAATGCAATGCCGAACCTGAGCGCGATAAGGTTGAAAGGCGCGAACGTCTCCATCCCCTGTTTCATGAACAGGTACGACGATCCCCACAAAAATACGGTGAAGACAAGGAGCAGTTCGGCGGTCAGCTGTTTCATGGGTATCGGAGGATTTTCATTTATGTGCAGGCGACAGGGAAAATAATGGTTGATCTTCTATCTGTTATCCGCGATCGGGCAAAAACACGCCGATAAGTGAAAATATTTTTTCCATGAACGCTGGCAGGGATCACCGGCAGGCAGACACGGGACACCACGGGGCGGTTTCGTCCCGGCTTTTCCCATCACTGGCTCCTGCACACCACCAGTCGGGGAATGAAAAAATGGTTGGGGTATCGATCCCCCGAGACACCGGTCCCGCCCGGGTTACCGGGACGTTAGTACGCCCGATCCATCCGGTAGCCGGCTTCTGTCACCGCACCTTCAATTCCCCCGGCATGCTCTTTTCCCCGGGTCTCAAGCTCGATCTCCACCCGGGCCATCATCACCGGGACATCGCCCTCGCCCTGTGCATGGTGGATGGAGACGATATTACCGCCCTGCTCTGCAATGATGGAAATGAGCCCGGCAAGTGCCCCCGGGCCGGTCATCGAGTAAAACGGAAAACCGGAGGATCCGCCCCTGCCGGGCCATGGCCTGCCGGACGATCCGGAAGAGCTGGGGAGAATCGACATTGCCGCCGCTTACCACGGGAACGACCGTGCTCCCCGACGGGATCTTCACCCTGCCGGAAAGGAGCGCCGCAAGCGGGGCGGCCCCGGCGCCTTCGGCAACGATGTGCTTTCGTTCGAGCAAAAGGAGCATGGCATCGGCAATCTCCTCCTCCGAAACGAGCACGACATCATCGATGAGTTCCTTTAGGACGGGAAATGTCAGGGCGCCGGTCTCTGCCACCCGGATCCCGTCGGCAATGGTCGGCTGCGCCCCGACCCGCACGGGCGATCCTGCGGCAACCGAGGCGGAAAGCGACGGGCACGCAGCGGCCTGCACCCCGATGATACGGATACCGGGTTTGATCGCCTTTGCTGCGGTTGCAATCCCGGCGGCAAGCCCGCCGCCTCCCACCGGCACGATGATGATACCGGCAGCCGGGAGATCGTCTAAGATCTCGGTGCCGATGGTGCCCTGCCCGGCAATAATATCCTCATCATCGTATGGGTGAATAAAGAGCCGGCCTTCCTGCGCCAGCGCCTCTGCCCGCACGATGCTCTCCTCAAGCGACGAGCCTTCGAGAAGGATCTCCGCACCGTAGGCACGGGTTGCTTCCTGTTTTGCGAGAGACGCCCAGACCGGCATCACGATCGTTGCCCGGACCCCGACGGAATGGGCAGCCACTGCCACTCCCTGTGCATGGTTGCCGGCAGATGCGGCTACCACCCCATGCTCCCGGGCGGCTGCGGTATTGACGAGGATCTTGTTTGTTGCGCCCCGGACCTTGAAGGACCCGGCCTTCTGGAGCGACTCCAGCTTGAAATAAACCCGTGCTCCCGTCCGTGCAGAGAGGGACGGGGAAAATACGAGCGGCGTGCGGATGACATGCCCGAAAATCCTCTTTTCCGCTGCCCGGATATCTGCAAGGGAGACCATGAAGGAAGAACCGCTCTGCGGGCATATGATGATTGCGGCGGAGCGGGCGGATGTAACAGCTGTTTTTGAGGATCGTTTCAGGATCTCATCGTCCCTCTCCCAAAAGGGACGCCGGATCCATTCCAGAAAAAAGGAGAGATTGTTCCAGGCCAATCAGGAACATCAGTCATATTTCCGGAACAGGGCCGGGTTCTGCCTGCGGATCCACCAGCGCCGAAGAATAAATGCACTCCCCGGCAATCACGAGCATGATGCAGACAATTCCTGCAATGGTCCATGCAGAAATGCCGGCCGGGGCTTTCGGAACTGAAGGAATTTCGGTTGTTGCAAGCAGTTACCGGGGCCGTGGTCGCTGCCTGCCGGACGGCAGAAGTCTCCTGCAGCGCAGCAGATCCGGTCGTCTCTGCCGGGACTGTCGGGGTCGTACCGGAAGCAGACGACTGATGTGACCTCAGGTGTACGCGTTGCTGACGGTTCCGTAGACTCAACGACAACGGCAAAGTACGAAAAGCCCGGCGTTGTTGCCTGGTAGGAATACGGTGTCCCCGTTCAGACCTGACTGCGTTGTCGGCAGGGCAGTCCATTGCGTGTCGTGGTTCCGCATCAGGACAACGTTTGCCGGATCGTAATCATGGTCGAGAAGCCACTGCCGGCTTACCGAGAAGGTGATGACGCCGCTGCTGACAGCGTTCTGGTTGACGCCCACCGGTTCTATCCGGAAATACCCGACAACGGTCTGACCCGGCGGTGAACCACCGTTCGCGACCGGCAGGCCGGTTACATCAACGGTTCCCGGGCTCTGTGAGAAGGTGATCTGTACCGTGTCCAGCGCAACCGGCGCGGTTGTTCCGGGATTCTGGTTAAAGGAAAAGGTTGCCGGCTGCCCTGCAACAATACCGGAGACGGTTGCGGCTGTCGAACCGCCGACTCCGGGACCACCGGTGCCGCCATCGCTGTTCCCGGACGGTGCGGCCGGTGCCGTGGTATATGCCTTTAGGCAGATATTGCTGTTGTTAACACCCCACCCGGTAACAACCGTCTTCCAGTCAACCCACCCGCTGCTGCCAAGGACGTACGACTGGCCGGCAGACGAGACAATGCCGCTGGTATAGTTGGCACGATTTATTTCCGCCGGGATATAGTAATTGTATGTCGGGTTTGTTACCGTAACCACAACCGAGAACCGGTCCCCGTCAGTTACCGGGACCCGCATCCCGTCCGGGATATCTACGGTATTGTATCCCATGTACGGGAGGGTTGTATCGAACTCTGCAACGGGGGTATTGCCTGCCGGCCCGGAGGGCGGGTTTTTGTACACGGAAATGGTACAGGGCACATTCACATCGGTGGTATAAAATCCGACCGCAGAAACCGTGCCCGGCGTTGTTGCAGTAAACACGCTGGCAAACGATCCCGTCTTGTTGGTATTATAGGAATAATCGGTAACCTCCCCCAGCCGGTCGTAGGAATAGATCGCATTGTAATCGGAGGTATCTTCGCCGAATATCACGGCACTGTCGTAATACGATTCTGTCCGGGAGTCCAGGGCGGAAGCAAAATACTTGTCATAATACGACACGTAGAAGTAGCCGCCGTCGCCCCAGCCGGTTCCCCAGCTGTTTTTTACAATCCATGCACCGGGCCCGGCCGGGGTATCGGTGAAATTTCCTGCAGCATAGGTGTCGTCCCACCCGACAATGGTGACGAAATGTCCTCCACCCTGCGCGGGATTTGATACAGTCGCAGGTTCGTAGTACGACGCATAGGTGTCATTGTAAAATGAATCGTCCCAGAAAAATCCCGTGGCCGCTGCTCCCCACGTGGCCAGTGCGATATTTCATATTTTCCGTATCGGTCCGGTCGGTGCGGATGGGAAAAATGACAACGTCCTGGACGTGTTTTACCGGGGGATACGTCCGTGACGATGTCCAGCACCCGGACGGGTAGGGATCCGTTGCTTCATCGACCGGCCCGTTCCATCGCGTCAGGTATGCCGCGGCCATCCACACCTGTCCCCCGCCAGCCGGGATGCGAAAATCAAACCCCGCCAGGTTAGCAAGATTTTTCTCGGAAAAATCCGGTGTCGGTGTGACGGGCATGAGCGTGGATTCAAGGGATGCAAGCGATGCAAATGCCCAGCACGCGCCAAAGTTGCCCTGGTTTTTGACCGGGCTTACTTTCCCGTAGTTCCGGAGATCGAATTTTGTTTCGTTCATTGCATCCGAGGGTATGCCGGAGCCGGTTGAATACGAGGATAACCGCGTTTCCGTACCGGATCCTGTCATGGGGATGTTACTGATTTCGGGACGCCATACCGGGGACGGTACCAGGCCCATGGAATGTTGCGGGGCTGTCGTTGCCGTTGTTGTTACCGCGTACGACGACCGCAGCAGTGTTTTTACCACCGGGTGGAGCCCGTCCACATAACTGACAAATGCAGGGTTGAACGGCGCCTGGCTGAGTGTGTCCAGCGTGGTTGTATTCGCGGTAACATTTTCGGTATCGTCACTGGAGAGTGCAAAGGCCGGAACGATGAGACAGATGCACAAAAGAATGAGCGCCACGCCGGGCATCAGGAATTTATGATCCGGGGTCGTTCCATAGATATCCTGCTTTTTTTTATCCATGTGTTTCATCGCGGATACTGTTTTTTTATGGAGATTCCCCGGGCCTGAACCCGGACCCGGGAAAAACCCGAAGGGAATTTCGTGTACTGGCGACAGGCTGAAAAGATCTTCTCACTGGGGATATTAGGAGGATAATCTTTACTTCCCTAAATTTTGCGCGATTTGTTTCCGGAACCTTGCCGGTTTTTCTCCCGCCTGTTTTACGTACTCCCTTGGGGATTTTGCGGGATGAACCGGAAAAGGATCCAAACCTTCGGGGGAATTATGTCCGACCGGAGAGTCTCTTCCTGCCTAAAGGGCTGCCAGCTCCCCGATCTCCTCCGGCCGGCAAAGAATCCTCCCCGGCCCGGCTTTTTCCAGCTCCGCCCGGCTCCCGTAGCCCCAGAGCACGCCCACGGAGGCAAGCCCGTTTGCCCGGGCCGCAAGGATATCCACGGAACGATCGCCAATCATCACCGCGGTTTTGTCGATTACACCGGAAGAGAGGAGCCTGCCGAGCTGGTCCGCCTTCCGGATCCCGACATCGCCCCCGCTGACAAAGAAAAAAAATCCCGCAGGCCAAACATTTCGAGAATCTTTTCCGCAAAATCGGTACGCTTCGAAGTACAGATCCCCATCTCAGCACCGCGGTCAAAAAGCCCCGTTATCGTTTCAGAAATCCCGGGATACAGCGTGTTCTCCGCATAGCCGGCCCGGCCGTACCGCTCCCGGAACCGGGCGATCATCGCAGCAATGCGCTCGTCCGAGGTCTCGCCCGTGATCTCCCGAAACGTGCACTCGATGGGCGGGCCGATATAGTGCGATACCTCCTGCCCGGTGAGGGGCGCGTAGCCAAACGCCTCGAGGGAGTAGTTCATGCTGCGGCAGATACCGGTCACCGGGTCGCTGATAGTGCCGTCGAGATCGAAGACGAGGACGCGGCGGGTTTGCATGAAGTAGGGTTGGTGCTGTTCCCCAAAAGAGGTGATGTCCCGGATCGCAAGGGAAGGATCACGCGGATGTCCGACCCGGGGATACCGCCAATACTATCTGGGATACTGCCGGAACCTGCTAATAATACAAGGAGGCGGTGTTTGTGAAAATTACCCTGCGCGATTCCTGTAAAGAGACTGACTGGCCGATTGTTGTGGGGATCCTCAAAAGCGGCGGCATGTCGCACTATACGCCGGAAATCCATCGCAGGGCATTTGAGAACAGCCATGCAGCCATCTTTGCGTTTGACGGCAGCAGCCTTGTCGGGTTTGGACGGGTCATCTCTGACGGGACTTACCAGGCCGGACTCTATGATATCGCCGTTGCTCCTGAATACCAGGGACGGGGAATCGGTGCGGCCATAGTTAAGGCGCTGCTCGGAAAAGTCAAAAACTGTAACGTAATTCTCTATGCCTCGCCCGGGAAAGAGAAGTTCTACGAAAAGACGGGGTTCCGGAGAATGAAAACCGGGATGGCGCTGTTCCTTGACCCGAAGAAAATGGCAGAAAGCGGATTCACAGAATAGCATCTGCCGCAGGACAAGGAACCGCCCGGATACAATCCCCACCCCTTAAATCCCCGTCCCGCCAACACCACTAGCACGGAACACCCCCATGGCAGATTCATTCCTCTCCCTTTTCCTTGCAATGATCCAGCTGATGTGCGTGATCGTTGTCGCCGCATACCTGCTGACCCGGAGCAAATTCTTCGTAAGCGTACTCGAAGGCCATCCCGCGATTAAGATCCAGATCTTTTGATCGTCTTCTTTGGCGCCCTTTCCATCTACGGCACGATGGGCGGAGTCGAGATTATGGGCGCGGTCATCAACGTCCGCGACCTCGGCCCCATGGTCGGCGGCTTGTGGGCGGCCCGGTGGTCGGGCTCGGCGCCGGGCTCATCGGCGCAGCCTACCGCGCTTCTCCTTGGCGGGTTCACGGTCGTCCCCTGCGTTATCGCCACGGTCCTTGCCGGGCTTTTGGGCGGCATTCATCTGGCTTGCGAACAGGAAAAAATTCGTCCCGATCCTCATTGCGGTTGCCTTTGCCGTGCTCATGGAAAGCCTGCACATGCTCTTAACGCTCATTATCGCGCAGCCGTTCTCCGCAGCCCTCGCCCTTGTCCAGACCATCTGGATCCCGATGGTGCTTGCAAACGCCATCGGTGTTCTGATCTTCGCGTTCATCATAAAAAACCTGGAAAACGAACGGAAAATGCAGGCAGAACGGGACACGCTCGTCCAGGAAGTTGCAAAGAAGAATACGGAGCTTGCGATTGCCGCAGAGATCCAGCAGAGCTTCCTCCCGAAAAACATCCCCAGAGTCGAGGGCTTTGATGTTGCCGGGAAAAGCGTGATGGCAAAGGAGGTCGGTGGGGACTTTTCGATGTGATCCCGTTCGAGGTCGTCTCGCTCGGGAACAAGCGGATGGGCATTCTGATCGCCGATGTCTCCGGCAAGGGCGTGCCCGCGGCGCTCTTCATGGCCTTGTCCCGGATCATTGTCCGGGTCAGCGCAACCTGGCACCGCGACGAACCGGCGCAGGCAATCTACCAGGCAAACAACCTGATCGCAGCCGATGCAACGCAGGGGATGTTTGTCACGCTCTTTTATGGCATCCTCGACCACGACAAAAAGACGATCACCTGCGTGAACGCCGGGCACAACCCGCCCATCCTGTACCGTGCCGCTGACGGTTCGCGTGTCGAAATCGAGGGGATGGGCATGGCCCTTGGCGCAAAAGAGAACTCCCCCTACACATCCAAGGAATTCCCGCTTGCCGCCGGCGATGTGCTGGTCCTCTACACGGACGGGATTACCGAGGCCAATAACGAGCAGGGGGCAATGTACGGCGAGGACCGGCTCCGTGCGGTCATTACCTCTTCTGCCGGCCGTGCAGCAGGCGAGATCCTCGATGCGATTCTCGCGGACGTGAAGACCTTCAGCGGCAGCGCCCCGCAGTACGACGACATCACGCTCATGGTAATCAAGGTGGGATAAGGATCAACCATTTCGATATTCTCGTGCCGGCAAAGACCGAAGAGATCTCCCGGGTTGCAGACGATCTCGCGGAGGTCATGGCCGCACAGGAATTTTCTCCCGCTGCCATCCGGGAATTCTCTTGTGCGGTAAAGGAGTGCATGGAAAACGCGATCCGGTACGGGTACCGGGGGAGATCCGGGGAGATCGGTGTCCGCTGCACGGGAACGCCCGAGAAAGTTACCGTGGAAATTTCCGATACCGCTCCGCCGTATAACCCGCTACAGCCGGTCGGGAGAGCCGGAGAGCCGGGCATGGCATTTGTCCGGCTGGCAGCCGACATCGTGACCTGCCGGCACCAGAACCACCGCAACATCCTGACGCTGGTAAAGATCCACAGGGAGTAACAAAGACACATTTTTTCCCGGGGAAAGCCGGGCCGGCATCCTGAGCTGCCCCATGCCGAACGTTTATGAACTGTGACCCGTCATACTCTTTCGCATGACAACCCGCGAAAATTTACAGGCAGCCTTTGCCGGCGAATCGCAGGCAAACCGGAAGTACGCGGCATTTTCCATGCAGGCAAAAGAAGAGGGATACCCCATTATCTCGCGCCTCTTCTCCGCTGCTTCCCAGGCCGAGGCGATCCATGCACGGCGGCTCCTCGACCTGCTCGGCACGGCCGGTCCCACCAAAGATAACTTAAAAGAGAGCATAAAAGGCGAGACCTACGAGTACACGGAGATGTACCCGCCCTTCCTTGCCGGTGCTGTAGCGGAAAAGAACACGCCGGCGGTACAGATCTTTACGTATGCAGGAAAGGCTGAGGAAGTCCACGCCGCGCTCTATAAAGAAGCCCTTGATGCCGTCTCGGCCGGTCATGACCTTGACACCGGGAAAGTGTACGTCTGCCCGGTCTGCGGTTACATCGCGTTCGGGAAGCCGCCGTTCAAGTGCCCGATCTGCTCGGTCTTTGCAAAGCAGTTCCGGGAAGTTGTTCTGTAAAAAAATCTTTTTTTTGCCGACCGGACCAAAAAGAAAAATTATATCGAAATTTTCCGGAACAGGTACGCCCCGGCAACCGTCATTACCGCTGCAAACCCGGCGATCACCGCACCGCAGAGAAGCGGATTTATCTGGGAAACGCCGGTCAGGCCGTAGCGGATCCCCTCGACCCCGTACGTGAGCGGGTCGAGCATGGTGATCACCGTCATCCAGCCGGGCAGCGAGCTTATGGGGAAGAGCGCTCCCGAGAGCCCGAAGATGGGGAAGATGATAAAGTTCATGATCAGCTGGAAGCCGGTCATGTCCTCCATCCGTGAGGCGATCGCAATCCCGAACGCGGTAAAGGCGATCCCGATCACGACCATGAAGGCAAATGCAATTAGGAACCCTGCAAGGTTTGCGACCTTGAGGCCAAGCAGCACGGCAAAGACCATGAGGATGATCCCCTGGATCACGGCCGTTGTCGCCCCGCCCGCAGTCTGGCCGAGCATGATCTCCAGGCGGGTTACCGGCGCAACGAGCGTCTCTTTTAGAAACCCGAACTGCTTGTCCCAGATGATCTGCGTACCGGCAAAGATCGAGGTAAGAGCACGCTCATCGCGATCATGCCGGGCGCTAAAAAGAGGATGTAGTCCTGCCCGAGCGAATTCGTGCTGACCACCGAGTTGAGGCCGAAACCCAGGAACAGGAGCAAAAAGAGCGGCATGGCAATGCTCCCTACAATCCTGCTCTTCGAGCGGATGTACCGCTTCATGCTCCGCAGCCAGATAGTGTATACGATCTCCATGATTAGTGCCTCATCATCCGAAAGTGCATCCGCATTGCGTCCTTGCCGTCGAGCTCTTCATCGCGGATCGATTTTCCCGTAAATGAGAGGAAGACGTCTTCGAGCGTGGGCTTATGGACCGAGATCGCATCGATCGGGATCTTCTCTTCGTTGAGCCGGGTCACGATCCCACTCAAATGCTGTTCTGCATGGTGCAGGCTGATGACCACTTCATCTCCCCGCGTCTCGACCCGGTTGATCCACTGGGGCGGAGAGCGCCGGGGCGATCCGTGCCGCTTCGGAGGAACGGATGGTGACAAGGTCGCCGCCGAGCGAGTCCTTAAGCCGGTCGGGCGTGTCCAGAGCAATGATCTTCCCGTGGTCGATGATCGCGATCCGGTTGCAGAGCCGGTCGGCCTCGTCCATGTAGTGAGTGGTCAGAATGATCGTGATGTTCTTTCTCTTTGGCCAGGATTAGTCGATGTAGTTCCAGAGGTGAGTTACTGCGTCTGCGGGTCGAGGCCGATCGTGGGCTCAGTCAAGGAACAATACCTGCGGGTGGTGCAAAAGGCCGCGGGCGATTTCAAGGCGCCTGCGCATCCCTCCCGAGAAGGTCTTGACAATGTCGTCTTTCCGGTCGTAGAGCTCGACGAGTTTTAAGAGCTCCTCGGCACGGCGCTCGCGCTCCGCTGTGGGGATCCGGTAGAGCCGACCGTGGAAGTCCATGTTTTCCCACGCGGTGAGTTCCTCGTCAAGGCTCTGGTCCTGGAAGACGATCCCTATGGATTTTCGAACGCCGTCCTGGTCTTTTGTGATATCGACTCCCATGATCTCAGCCGAGCCCGAAGTCGGATCGAGCATGGTTGCAAGCATGGAGAGCGTTGTCGTCTTCCCGGCGCCGTTCGGGCCCAAAAGCCCGAAGATCTCACCCTGCTCGATCGTAAAACTGATCCGGTCCACTGCGGTAAGAGTACCGAAAGTTCTTGTCAGCTCGCTGACCTGCACTGCGGTCGTCATCTCATTTCACCTCGCGTAATTCGTCAAGGCAGCGCTGGAGGATTGCTGCTGCCTTTTGCTTTTTTTCCTTGGGCATTTCGTCAAGGACCATCTTAATCTCAAAGAACAGGTTCATCTCCGGGCGGAGGGTATCGCCAAAGATGGCGGCGATCACCTCGCGGTACTGCGCCATCTTTTTGTGGTGCTCGCTGCTGTGGGCGCGGATACGCCGGAGCGTCTCTTTGCCGACCGGTGTGAGCGTAAAAACGGCACGGGCCCGGGCGCCGGTTGTCTCTGAAACAGAGACGATCTGTCCTTCTTCTTCGAGCTGGTGGAGCAGGGGGTACAGCGTCCCCTTGCTTGGCACCCAGGCGCCTTCCGTGAGCTCCCCGAGTTCTTTTAGGATATCGTACCCGGATTTTTCTCCTTTGGAGAGCGAGTGGATCACGTACAGCGCAAGCAGGCTTCGTGCCCTCTCGTTTTTTTTGCAGGTAAATTGTAACAGGTGTGTCATGGTAATAGTACGGTTCCGAAATAGTTCTTTTTCGCAATAGTTCGATTTCGCACTATCCGGTTTTCCATAAAGCAATATAATTGTTTTCTTTTTGGCAGAGCGGCAGGACAGGGAACGGCAAATCCCAGGCCGGATCGATAAGACAGGAAGAAGTAATGATGGTCAGTACGCTAAATGCATTCGGTGATTACCCGAACACCGTAACAAAACAGTACTAAAAAGAAAAAACTATCCAAAAAAATCAGAGATCCGGAATAACCCGGAGCATCCGCACTTCCACCTCATCCCCTTCAGACCTGGCTGGCGATCCGGCTGTGCGATGGAGAACTGCGTCCGCCCTGACACACATCATCTGCCCGAATCCCCGTGGCACCGGTGCGATAACGGTGGTATCTCCCTTTTTTTCCACCGTTACCATCATGAAGACATCAAATCCTCCCATGGGAGGAACCGGCCGGGCCAGCACCCCCCGCACCAGCATATCCGGTGGAACCGGTACACCCCATTGGATAAGCAGCGGACGGACCAGTTCGTAAAACACAGTTAGTGACGATATAGGACGGTCCGGGCATCCCGACCGCCGGTTTTCCCGCTACCCGGGCAAACGTTGCAGGTTTTCCCGGGCCCATCGCAACACCGTGAAAGAGAAGATCGCCGCACTCTTCGAGTGCATCGACCGTGAAATCCTTTGACCCGGCAGACGAACCGCCAAAGACAAGGACCATGTCGCATTCTCCTGTGGCTTTCCGGACAGCCTCTGCAATAGCAGCACGGTTGTCCGGAACAATTGGATACACAACCGGGATAATTCCGGCCTGCTTCAGGAATGCGGAAAATACGGTGGAGTTGCTATCGACAATCTGGCCGGGGACCGGTGTTGTATCCGGGGACACAATTTCGTCACCGGTCGCGATCAGGCCAACGGTCCACTTTTTCACTTCGACCTGGGAAATCCCGTACGTGAGCAGGGCACCGAGATCGAGCGGGGTGAGGATATGCCCGGACGCAAAAACGGGATCGCCTTTTTTGGCATCCGATCCCGGGGGAATGGTGTTCTGGAAGGGGGATACTGCCGCGTGGATCCGGTACCGGTTCTCCAAGACCGGTGTAACCTCTTCTATGGCGATAACCGCATCGTACCCTTCCGGCACCGGCATCCCTGTATTGACCCGGCAGGCTTCGACCTCGATAGGCGTGCTCTCCCCCGCGCCGCTTGTTTCGGTACTTTTTACGGCAATGCCATCCGGCCCGCCAAGACGGACGGGGGGACAGGTCCGGTCCGAGCGGACCGGTCCGGCAAGGACGCGGCCATCCGCTGCGGGAACCGGGACGGTCTCCCGGTTATCCGGGACCGGAAAACGATGCGAGAACGATCTCCTGTGCCTTTACCAGAGGCATCAGGCGGGCTGGATTTACGAAACGCGGAATAAAAATCACCGTCAGACCGATCAGGTTTTGCCTGCACCTGCGATAAATGATACTTTTATGTCACAAAAAAAGTTAACACACACTGGTTATCCCGATAGGGGGCCGGATCCCCTCATGAGGATACAGGAAAACACCAAAATGGCAGCCATACGTTTTTTGCTCTCTGGCAGATCCACCTGAAGGATTTTTCAGTACTAGTGCCTGTACCTTATTTGATCCCGGATACAACGGGTTAGTGCAAAACGGGCCGGGCAAATTCCGGCGATCCTACACCCAACAGGAATTGTTATGATCCAGGTCTACTGTATCGGCCACCGCCAGCCCGACACGGACAGCATTGCAAGCGCAATCGGGTACGCGGATTTTAAGAACCGGTCCGAGCCGGGCAGGTATGTTGCCGCCCGCTGTGGCGAGCTCAACGCCGAGTCACGGTTCGCGCTCGAACGATTTGGCGCACATGAGCCGGTCCTTGTCGCATCGGTCGAGCCCCGGCTCTCGGATATCACCTACAAGCCGGTCTTTGCGCTCCCCGAAAACGTCCCGACCTACGATGTCGCGGCCCTCATGGCAAAGGAGGGCCTGCGTAACGTTGTCATTACCGATGCGGAAGGAAAACCCACCGGGATGATCGGCGAGCACGCGCTCGCAAATGCATACATCGAGACGCTCCATTTAGCCGAGCTCGCGGTGAACCCGGTGCCGGTCGAGACGCTCGCCCGGGTGCTCCAGGCAGAGGTCGTGGTCTCGGCCCACCCGGTGCTCGAAGGCCGGGTCTATATCGCCATCGATGCGCTGCACGTAACACTCGCAAAGATGACGGCAAAGGATATCGCGGTCGTGGGCGATAACGAGCCGGCCCAGCTCGCCCTTGTCTCGGCCGGGATTGCGGCCCTCATTATTGCGGAGGGCGCCCCGGTCGGCGAGCGGGTAAAGGCCGCCGCCCGGCAGCACGGGGTCTCAGTCCTCTCCACCGGCCTCGACGCGTTCGGGGTCGGGAAGATGATCAACCTCTCGCTCCCCGCAAAGGAGCGCATGGAAACAAGCGTTCCGATCCTCACCTGTTCGGCAACCATTGCAAAGGCCCGGCAGGTTGTTGCCGGCTCGAAGTTCCGGGCCGCGTGCGTGATCTCGCCCGAAGGAAAACTGCTCGGGATCCTGACAAGGACTACGCTCTTGGACGACGTGCGCCGGCAGGTCGTCCTCCTCGACCACAACGAGGCGTCGCAGGCGGTGCCGGGCATCGAAGAGGCCGACGTGATCGGGATCATCGACCACCACCGGCTCGGTGCGATCACGACCCTAAAGCCGATCCGGTTCGAAAACGAGCCGGTGGGTGCCACCTCAACCATCGTTGCCCGGATGTACATGGAGTCCGGCCTTGTCCCGTCAAAAGAAGTTGCGGGCGTGCTCCTCTGCGGCATCCTCTCCGACACGCTTGTGCTGCGGATGTCCACCACCACCCACCAGGATAAAAAAGCCGTGGCGTTCCTTGCAAAGATCGCGGGCGAAGACTATGAGAAGCTCGGCGTTGCCCTGCTCGAAGCAGGAATGGACCTTGCAGGTGTCCCGCTCGCAGAGCTTCTCAAGCGCGACACAAAAGACTTCGAGCTCTCGGGAAAGAAGGTGCTCATTGCGCAGGTGATGGTGCCGGCATTCTCGTGGAACCGGGAACGCAGCGCAGCAATCGATCAGGAGCTCGAAAAACTCCGGGCGGCAACGGGAAAACGATCTCGCGTTTGCGCTCTTTACCAATGTTGTGGAAAACGCAAGCGACCTGTACGGTGCCGGGGATACAGGGAATACTCTCCGCACTCTATGGCCCGGAGCTCCCGGCACGGCTTGACGGGGTCATGTCGCGGAAGAAGGACTTTTTTGCCGGTGCTTGGCGAGAGACTTAAGAAAATGGGACGGGCGTAAAAAACAGGCCGGCTCGTTGGGTATCCCACAAATCCCTTCTCTTAAATCTGACCGTCACCATGACGGAGACCAGCGGTTACTCCTTTTGCAGGGAACCGGTACGCACCGGCAGGTACCACAATCACGAACCGGGCACCTTTACCCGGCGTCCCGTTTTCAGCGATGGTGATCCCGGTAATTCCCAGAATCTCCCGGCTCAAAAAGAGGCCAAAGCCGCTGTTTTCTCCGACACCCTGCATAAAGATCCGCTCTTTTTTATCGCTCCCAATACCGCAACCGTTATCCTCGAACGTAATAGAAAGCCGATCCGCGTCCTCCGCAACAGAGATCGTGATAGCATTCATCCCGTTACCCCCGTGCCGCAGGGAGTTGTCGAACAGGTTGAAGAGTACTTTCTCCAAAAGGAGATCGGCAAAGATCTTCACCCGGGAATTCCCGGTAACCTTCACGCTGGTCCCGGCAAGATCGAGGTCTGCTTCCGCTTTCGCTATGCAGGATGAGAGATCCTGGAAGACCGGCTGTTTCTCACCCAGGTCCTCGTACTGGCGGGTAAATTCCAGCTGGCGTTCGATTGTTGCGGTAATCTCCCTTCCCTTTGCCAGGTACTCATCATACTTTTCAGGTTCGTCATGGATCTCCTGACACAGATCCAGGTAGATCCGCATAGCAGTGATCTGATTATTGATATCGTGCCGGGTAATGCTCGACAAAAGGTGGAGTTTTCTGTTGGTGATCCGGAGCGCCTCTTCGCTAAGCCGAAGGTGGTTTGTCAGCTCCGCAAGTTCCCGTTTCTGTTTTAGCAGGTAGTACCGGGTGAGAAACACTGCATCTGCAATGATAAAAACCAAAAGAAGGGTAGTTGTCGCAAAGGCAAACTGCTGATCCGGCTGGAAAAGAACGGTCCGCGACCAGACAACCGCAAGCCCCCAGTAAGGAAGGAGGACGACAAGGAGAACGACCGCGATGAGAAACGCCTGGATATGGGGAAGGCGGATTACAGGATATATCCGGTAAGGGAAGCTCTGGGCTGTTGTCGTACGATCACTCCGTTCCTTTCAGGCGATTAGATGGACTCATATAAGGTTCGGGGTAATATTATCATTACGGATTGTATGACAGAGACCGGTCCCGGCATTCCCGCACAAGGCACAGCACGCGTACCCTTTTATTTACGGATCGCGCTGCTCTTTCTCCTCATCTGCCTCGATGCACTCGTGGCAAAGTTCGTAGTTTTTTCCTTCACAGTTGGCCCGGGGATCTCGTTTCTCTATATTGTCGTAGCCGTGATGATCGTCACAACACTCTGGTTCGGGATGTACGGGGCAATAGCCGCATATGCCGGTTGCTGGCTGGGCTCCGGGATCTTAAGCGGCCTTTCCCCGGAGGTCAGCTTCGTCTGGTCCATCGCCGATCTCCTCCAGGTCATTATTCCGCTTTTCGCGTTCCGCCTGCTCGGTGCGGATGTCTCCCTTAAAACCCGACGCGATCTTTTGGTCTTTGTCCTGTTCGGCATTGTCCTCAACAATCTTGCAGGAGCCGTCTGGGGAACGCTTTCACTTTACCAGGCAGGACTTGTCACGGCGGCTGTCCTTCCCCTGGAATTTTTCACATGGTTTGTCGGAAACATCATTCTCACTGCGGTCATTGTCACACCCGTGCTCTGGTTTTTTACCCCGGTCATCCGCAGGCACGAACTCTTTGTCGCACGGTACTGGAACTGACAACAGGCACGTAAAGGAAAAAGGGAGATCCCGGGGAAACCCACACCGGGGAAATTTTTTTTTAGTTTTCGAGTTTTTTCAATAAAATTTTCCTTACTTCCCACCGGCCCGTTCGACCGGCACCTGGAGCTCGGTTAATAGTTCGGTCTCGGGAACGAGCGCCGGGTCATTGTAATAGACCTCGCGTCCCGGCCCGGCAATCGTATACTGCTTTTCTTCGACAAACGAGAAGACCCGGCTCCATGCCTCATGGAGATTTGCGTGGGGTCCCTTGTACACGAGCGAGAGGCACGTCCCGCCGGGAAGCGTCCGGACCTCCATTCCCTCTTCCTTTACCGCCACTTTTCCGGCAACAGGAATCGCACACTCCATATCTGCGTCTTTTTCCTTGTACTCGTTGTCATGGTAGATGGTCATGACCGGGCCGGTGACCTTAAGGCCAGCCTGGATGTTTTCGGGAAGCGCAACCGTTTTGCAGAGCGACGAAAGAAGCCGGCAGATGGTCTCGGCATACGACCCGGTTCCCCGCAGTGCGATCACACGCATCGGTCCAGATTCTTTTATTACGGGTTCTGATAACGACATGTACAATACCTCCAGGGGCGCATCCTGCTGCACGAGGAGCGCCTCGATCTCTTGTAACCGCCGGACCTCGGACCGGATCTCCCCGCGCCGTTTGGTAAAGAGCCGCTGGATTGCTGCTTCTTCACCAAGGTCCCGGAAAGCGAGCAGGTCGCCGATCTCTGCCGGGGAAAACCCGAGCGTACACAACGCCTTGATCGAGACTCCGCGGGGGATCTGGGCTGTCGTGTAATAACGGTACCCGGTACAGATATCCTTCGTGCCCGGGACAAGGAGGCCCAGCTCGTCATAGTACCGCAGCGCTTTTGGCGAAAGCCGGGTGATAAGCGAGAACCTCCCCAGGGGGATCCGGTCGGTGGCCATAGTTACCATAACCTCTCGTTTGGTAAACGATATAGGGCATCGTTCTCTCCCCCGGGGGAGAGTTAAAAAACAAGAAACCATTTTTTATTATCCCAAAACTAAAACGGGTACTATCAGGTGTCAGCCATCGCATCGTTCTTTTTGCTTCCGGATCCGACAACAAAAGCCGGCCAGCACTTTCTTGTCGCCACGGTTTCCCTTGCCTCGCTCCTTGGCGCACTGGACATGAGCATAGTAAATATCACCGTTCCCACCATCGATAAGGCCTGGCAGATCCCGGTCGGTGTCGGTTCGCTCATCATCATCTCCTACATGCTCACGATCACCGGCCTCATCCTTTTCATGGGAAAACTGGGAGACCGTTACGGCTTTCGGAAGATCTTCATCTGCGGCCTTACGCTCTTTGGCATCGGGTCGTTCCTGTGCGGGATCTCGCCCAATGTCACCGCCCTCATTTTATCCCGGATCCTCCAGGGCGCCGGTGCCGCCATGTTCTCCGCTATCGCCCCGGCAGTAATTACCACCTACCTCCCGCTCTCGATACGGGGACGATCGCTCGGGTTTCTCATTGCAATGTCAGCGGTCGGTTTTGCCATCGGCCCGGGCCTTGGCGGGTTCATCTCCCAGTACGCCGGCTGGCGCTGGGCGTTTTTCGTCAACCTCCCCATTGTCATTCTCGCGCTTGCCATGAGCTGGCACTGTATCCCGACCGCCACCGGGAATACTGAACACAAGCCGCTGAACTATATCAGCCCGTCGCTCTTTGTCCTTGCCATCATCTTTATCCTCTCGGCATTCTCCTTCTACCAGGTGCCGGGCACACCTGACGCAGTGCTTATCGGGCTTTTTCTTGCCGGCTGTATCGTTGCGGGGATCTTTGTCCTGCGCGAACGCAAAAACCCCGACCCCCTTATCAACCCGGCGCTCGTCCGCAACCGTAATTTCCAGCTGGCGATCGTGGCCTGTTTTATCGTCACCACGCTTTTCTCCGGCGTTACGTACCTGATGCCCATCTATCTCATCAACTCCCGCCACCTCGACCAGTTCCTTGCCGGCCTCATCATGACCGTGCCAGCGCTCCTCTCGATCATTGTTGCCCCGGCTGCCGGGAGCCTCGCCGACCGCCACGGGAGCCTTATCATCTCGATTATTGCCGTTGGCCTTGCGGCTGCGGGATTTTTGATTTTTTTTCACATTCAACCCGCTGACGCTTGTAGTGGTCATTATTGCCGGAATGATCGTGACACGGGTCTCGACCGCCGCGTTCTTCGGGCCCAATGCACGGCTGATCATGGGCCACTGCCCACCAGATTCTGTGGGTGACGGGTCCGGGGTGATGATGACCGTCCGGCACGTGGGAATGGTCTTTGGGATCGCATTTTTCCAGAGCGTCTTTGCGATCCGCATGTACATGGAGGGCATTCCCCGCGACGGGACGCCGCTTGTGAACAAGCTCACCCCGGCGCTCTCGGTCCTCGGCTACCAGGCGGTCTATATCGTCTCGTTTGTCCTCTGCCTGGTCGTGATCCTCATCATCCGCTACACAAAAGATGTCCCGTACTCCAAAGACGCAGCGCACCAGGAAGAGATCGTCACGGATACCGCGATGTAACGTGCGGGCAGGGACCCGGGCCGGGAAGCGATCGGGACTGAATTAAAAAGCCCGGGCAAAACCAAAAAAGAGCGATTGGGTTTTGCCGGTTACGGGGGGTTCGTTATCCCCGGATCAGGTGCCGGCCTTTCCAGTACTCGAGGAGTTCGAAGCCTGCAAAGGCAAGGATGGTGATGATGGCGGCAATGACCATGGCCGCTTCCGGCAGCGTGGATACGTAGGCTGCCGGAATCCCGGAAGCTCCCGGCTGGAGGGACCCGGAGAGCGGTCCGGCCGGTTCTGCAACCACCGTGACAAACGGCTGGAACAGGAGCACGGCAAACGAGAAGATAAAGACACCGCAGAGCGTTGCATATTTCAAAAGTGCCGCCCGCAGGTCAAGACCCGACGACATTCCAGGAGCGACGATGAAGACCTGGTTTTTGAGCCGGTACACCTTCATCTTCTTGCCCTTGACGCTGTACCGGGTGTTGGAGATCTCGATCAGGCCCGCACTCATGAGGTTCTCCACATGGTATTTCGCGGCATTGGTCGAGAGCCCGAGACGGTTTGCGATATCCGAGAGCCTCATGGGGCCTTCGGCAGAGAGCAGCTGCATGATATCTCCCGCATTCTGGTGCGATATTGCCTTGACGATATTCTGTGCTTTTTCCTTGCCCGGTTCGAGGATGATGATCTCCTCTTCCGGTGCGGGAACCGGTGCCGGGACCTTTTCTGTCATAATCTCCCCATTCATCACATACACCTGCGGGTACACGTCCCGCATGACAGGTAATTGGTAGAGCATTTTGCCTATTAAAGCCGCGGATGAGTGAAAAAAAAATTTCACCAATTCCCCCGGGAGCAGGAGTTTTTCGGGGAAAAATCCTATAAAAAAACAAAAAAACCCATACGCTCATTGAGAGCGGCTGGATGGAGCACGAAACTTTTTTTTCGGGATAGTGTGCGAACGGAAATGCCGGGAGATTTTTGTTCCTGTGGGGGACAAAGAAATGCCGGAAATTGAAACCTGGGGAGATTCAATCGTCTTGGCACAGATTTACCAGAGAAATTCGGACATGCATTGCCTGATCCCTCCCGGATTTTACGTTCTGGGAAATTGCCCCGGCCCCATCCAGATCTTTTTTGTGCAGAGGTGTTCTCTCAACGTGCCAGGAATACTGGCACATCTCTATATTACGGCGGGCATTTTATAGGCGGCGTTAACGAAAAAAATAATTGCAGTCTTTTTTTCTCTGGGCAGGATATTTTTCTCGCAATCCGGATCAAAGGACTAAACATCCCGGGCACCGATCCGGTACATGAAATAACGGGCGTATTTGTGAGAACGCCCCGGGGGTGCACGACCATGGACCTGATCCTCTATATGGCATATTTTGTTCCCCTGCTCGTCCTTGTCGTTTTTGCCGGGAGGATCGACATAAAAGTCATCCTCTTCTTTGTCTGGGGCATTGTTGCCGCCATCCCGGTCTATTTCCTCGAACCAGTCCTCTTTTCTGCCGCCGCTTCCGAGATGCCGGCAGTGCTTGTGCCGCTCACCATCTCACCAATTGTCGAGGAATTTTTCAAGGCCCTGCCCCTGCTCCTTCTCGCACTGCCGGCAGCAAGGTTGCACGACCGGGAGATCCTGCTCTATGCACTCGCATCGGGGATCGGATTTTCCATCATCGAGACCGGACTCATCTCTTCACCCAATCTCCTGCTCGTCCTTACCCACTCGTTCTCGACCGCGCTCATGCATGCGGTCACCTGCGGGATCATCGGGTACGGGATCGTGATCGCCGGCAACTTCGACCGCCGGGCATTCCCCGCCCTTATGCTGGGATTTTATACGCTCGCGGTCACGATCCACGCTTTTTACAACCTCATGGGGAGCGCGTATTTCGGTCTCGCCGGCATCTGTACCGATCTCGTCTTCCCGGTCCTGCTCTTCTTTGTACTGCTCCTCTGTTACCACACCGATCTTGTGGCGCTCTTTACGCCCTGTCCGGAAACGTGAGGCCGGGGGAGGTTACACCGGATTTGACCGGCTCTCATTTCCGGAAGCGCGGATGTACGAGAGGAGGCCGAGCGTGATGAGCGCAATCGAGGCAGTGATGAGCGGGCCGACAATACTTGCAAGATCGTACACAGAAAGCGTGGAACCCTGGAGCGGGACGGTGACGTTCCAGGACGGATAATACAAAAAGAGCGTTTCGCGCAGGCCGTACAGCATCGAGACAAGGGCACGCAGGCAGATGCCGGCCCAGAGCAGGGGATAGCGGAAGAATCCGTGGCTGATCGTCACGATAATGAGCCACGCGACGACCATGAACTGGACCAAAAGGAGCGCAGTCCGGACACCGATGCCGTACTTTGCGATGACGATGGCGGGCACGGCAAGGAAAAGGAGGACAAGGAGAATACGGTAATAAAGAGGGAACGGTTCCTTCTCCCGCTCGATCTGGAAGCCGGCAATAAAAAAGAGCATGAACCCGAAGAATGCGAGCTCGGCAACGCTCGTGAACACAAACGGACGGCCGAGGTTTGCGGTCAGCGGCACGAGGGTAAAGAGGTACCAGAATGCGGTGGCAAGGGCGTATTCCCCAAACGCAAACGCGGCAAGCACAAGGATTATCCGGCCGGACCAGAAGCGGTACGCGTACAGGCAGACTCCCATGCAGAAGAGTGCCGCAACCGCTTCGAACGTATTCCCGATGAGGCGGTAGAGCGGCAGCGGGATGACTACGATCAGGAGGGTAAAGATGAGGGAAAACGCCACGATCCCCCAGAGGCCGTACCTGACATGCGGCGGAAAGGTTCCTGGCATATGCACTCCCGGATCCGGATCGCCTGGCATCAACCTAGCGTTTCTCGTGCGGGGTATAGATGCTTGGCGATCCAGGATCAGCGCTCATCCGGGATTCCCGGCGCAGTACGCGTGACCGGGGGCAATACCGGAAGTGCGGGGTCCGGGTTCAGGACCGAAAGCGGGGCGGCCGGTACCCCGGGACCGCAGGAGACCCGGCCGTCGCGGCTTGCGTTTCGGTGCATGCCATAGAGGAAATAGATGACAAGGCCGATGCAGAGCCAGACAATAAACATGAGATGGGCGAGCCGGTTGAGGTTGAAGATCAAAAAGGCACAGCTGCCGATGCACAGCAGCGGGATGCAGGGTATGCCCGGACAACAGAACGGCCGCTCGATCTCGGGGCGCCGAGCCCGGAGCAGGAGGACACCGGCCGCAACGATGGCAAATGCCACGAGCGTGCCCATGTTGACCAGCTCAGCCACGATCTGGAGCGGGAAAAACCCGGCAACACAGGCTGTAAGAATGCCGGTGATCAGGATCACTTTTACCGGGGTATAGGTTGTCCCGTGGACTTCTGAAAAGACCGCCGGCAGGAGCCCGTCGCGGGACATGGCAAAGAAGACCCGGCTCTGGCCAAAGAGCATGACGAGGATGACCGAGGTCATGCCGCAGAGCGCCCCGATCGAGACAACGGCAACCCCCCAGGTCACGCCCATTCGTTCGAGAGCATAGGGAATCGGGGCAGTCATTGCGCCGGTCCCGGAGAATTCCGCAACCGGAACAACACCGGTCAACACCAGCCCGAGGAGGACGTAGAGGACAATGCAGACCACAAGGGACCCGATGAGCCCGACCGGCAGGCTCTTTTGCGGATTTTTTGTCTCTTCGGCTGCCGTGACCACAGCGTCAAACCCGGTAAAGGCAAAAAAGATGATTGCGGCGCCCGAGAAGACCCCGAGCCAGCCGGCCGGGGGCAGCATTGGTGTCCAGTTGGCCGGGTTTAAGGAAAAAAGGCCGATAACGACAAAGATCAGGATGACCGCGATCTTGATCGCAACAATGACGGCATTGATCCGTGCGCTCTTCTTTGTGCCCCGCACGAGGAGAACGGATAGGCACAGCACGATGAGGATCGCCGGGAGGTTGATCATCCCTTCGCCGGTTCCCGGCGGACTCAAAAATACCGGGGGGATGACGATCCCGACCGACCGGAGAAGTGCGTTGAAGTAACCGGACCACCCGATGGCGACCGCGGAGACGGCAAGGCCGTATTCGAGGATAAGGTCCCAGCCGATGATCCACGCCCAGATCTCGCCGAGCGTGATGTAGCAGTAGGTATAGGCGCTTCCTGCAACCGGGACCATGGAGGCAAATTCCGCGTAGCAGAACGCCGCAAAGAGGCAGGCAATCCCGGCAATGACAAACGAGAGCGGCAGTGCGTTTCCCGCGTGGAGGCCGGCAACAATGCCGGACAAAACAAAGATCCCCATCCCGATGATAGCCCCAATCCCGAGCATGACGAGATCGAACGAGCTGAGCGTGCGTTTGAGCGAACGATCGGACTGCCCGACAGGATCGATCGGTTTTTTCCTGAAGATCGGATGGTTACGCAGTTTCTCAAAGTCCATGGGTGAATTCTCCGGATTCCTGTTCCGGACAAAGGCACGCAAGAGACCCCGGCCCCGGTTATTATTCCCAAAAGAGGGAAAACACTCCAAGAGCCATTGTGTCCGGATTTTATGGATGTGATCTTACCGGCCCGAAGGTATAAAGAAAAAGATGTGTGAAAAAATTATTTCACTAAAAAATATCGGCCGAATTTCTAATCCGAGCCCTATTTTAGTGCAGAAATAATTTCACTCATCGCCGGGTTTATGCAAGTGCGGCACCGGTAAATTGTGATATGCAGACAGCATCGTGCCATATGTCCCGTGCAGGGGGAGACGTATGAGCGGGATTTTGGATGTCCCCGTTTTCATCAATCTCCTCTTTTCCATCGGGATCGTTATGGTGAGCATCTGGGGATATGTGAGGATCAAACGGTTCACGCCCCTGTACTTCGGTATCGCGTATACGCTCTTTGCGATCTCCCATTTCCTGCTCCTTTTCCAGGCAGACAGTTCGCCGGGCAGCCCGTTCTTTTTTTTGCGGACGGGCGGGTATGCATGTGTCGTTGTCGGCCTCTTTGCCATCCTCTCGGACATCATCCGCCGCCAGGATATTGAGCGGGAACTCCGGGAGAGCAAAAAGCAGCTTGCGGCAACCTTCGACCAGGCAGCAGTAGGGATTGCCGAGATCGGGGAGGGGGACCGTATCATCCTTGCCAACCGCAGGTTTTCAGAGATCCTCGGGTACCCGCCCGGAGGGCCGGTGCCGGATAACCTCCAGGCTTTGACAGCACCGGACGACCGGCGCGATACCTGTGCGGCCCTTGATGCCGTCATGCAAGGGAAGATCCCCGGCTATTCCGGGGAACTTCTCTGCCTGAAAGCGGACGGGACGACAGTCGCCTGCCAGGCATTCATCTCCCCGGTCAGGGGCGAAGCGGACAGCCAGGTCTTCTGTATCGTTGTTCTTGAAGACATCTCGGCGCGGAAAAAGGCGGAGACCGATCTTGCAAAGCTGACCGGCCAGCTCGAACAGCGCGTCATCGAACGCACCGCGGAACTGGCGCTCGCAAACGAGACGCTGGTTTCAGAGATCACCCAGCGCTCCCGTGCCGAAGAGCGCCTCCAGGCATCCATAAACGAAAAAGACGTGCTGATAAAAGAGATCCACCACCGGGTAAAAAACAACCTGCAGGTGGTAATCAGCCTGCTCTATCTCCAGGCAAAGAAGACGCCGGACCCCGCGTGCAGCGCCGCACTCATGGACAGCCAGACCCGGATCAAGTCCATGGCGCTCATCCACGAAAACCTGTACAAGTCCGGCGACCTGGCCTCGGTAGACTTCGACCGCTACCTGCAGAACCTTGCCGGCAACCTCATGGTCGCGTACGGCGTGGACCGGGCCGGCATAAAGGTCACGACCGATGCCCGCGACCTTGCCGTTCCGATCACCACCGCGATCCCGCTCGGGCTCATTGCAAACGAACTCGTCTCAAACTCGCTGAAGTACGCGTTTGCCGGTACCGGTCATGGCGGGGAGATCGTGATGACCGGGAAAAAAGACGAGAACGGGATCACCCTTACGATCCGCGATAACGGCAAGGGGATACCGGAAGATTTCGACTGGGAGAACGCGGAGTCGCTCGGGTTTAACCTGGTCATCATGCTCACGCGCCAGCTCAAAGGAACCGTCCGGCTCAGCCGGGAGAACGGGACGGAGTTTACCGTTACCGTTCCCGGGAGGGGGTGACACCGGTGAATCAGAAACCGCCGCGTATCCTGATTGTCGAGGACGAACTGATCGTGGCAGAGAATCTCCGGCTTATCCTGGCCGGCATGGGTTACGAAGTTCTCCCGCCGGCCGCAAACAGCGATGAAGCAACAGCACGTGCCGCAGAATATCTCCCGGATCTCGTCTTAATGGATATTGTCCTCGAGGGCTCGCCAATCGACGGGATTGAAACGGCACGGAGGATCTGCCAGTACGAGGATGTACCGGTCATCTTTGTCACCGCATATGCCGACGATAAAACGCTCTCTCGGGTCCGGGGCATGCAGCCCTATGCCTACATCCTCAAGCCGTTCAACGAACGGGAGCTCTCCTTTGCCATCGAACTGGCGCTCCACCGCCACCGCCTTGACCGGGAACTTAAACAGCGCGATAACCTGCTGCTTGCCATCAGCTTTGCCACGGAATGGTACCTGAGGAGAAAGAACCTAGTACCGGTAACGACCCGGGGTACGAGAAAAACCTCGAAACGGGAATCCTCGAGATCCTCGAACACGTCGGGTTTGCCGTCCATGCGGCGAGCGTCTGCATCTTCCGCATGAACCCCGGCCCCGAAGGGCGGACCGGGGCGACTGTCCAGTACCTCTGGATCGATCCCGGGATCAGCGGCAAAAAAACCGTTTCGCTTTCCGGTTCCGAGTCGCTCACGTTTACTTCCCTGTTATGGAGTTCGCTCCTGGGAAGCGGGAATACGATTGCCGGGAATGTCGAAAACCTGCCGGACGGCGAGCGCCGGTTCTTTTCCGAGCGGGGGATCAATTCCATTGCCGTCCTGCCGCTCTTTAAAGACGATTCGCTCTGGGGATTTGTCGGCTTTTCCGATACCGCCCGGCGCGAGTGGGCCACTGGTGAGATCGAAGCTTTGCAGATTGCCGGGAACCTGATCGGGGCCGTGCTGGTATAATGGCAGGCACCGTTCAGTCCGGCAGTCCGTGGTCCCGCCGGATACAACCATCCGGGGAAAAACCGTGATCGCAGTACCGACCCCGGTATGGCCGGCGTCCCGCGATCTCTCCGTGGATCTGTTGCGGGGCACCGCCATTGCCCTGATGATCGGGGCAAACGCCATCCCGTATCTCCTTTTACCCCCGGCCCCGGCGGCCCTCCGGTTCCCGGCCTCGCTTGCCGCCCCGCTCTTCATCCTCCTTGCCGGGATGATGGTCGCGCTCTCGCGGATAAAAAAGAAGTATGGTTTCGATCATTTTCTTGTGCGCGGCGGGCTTGTCATTGCTATTGCTGCGGTACTCGATGCAGCCGTGTGGGGTTATGTCCCGTTCCTCGGGATGGACGTTCTCTATCTTATCGGGATCGCGCTGCCGCTCACCTACCTGTTCCTCTCCTGCGGGGAAACGGTCCGCAGGGCGCTCATTGTCGGGATCTTCTGTACCGGCCCTGTCTTCTGGCTCCTCTTCGGGTATGCGGCACAGCCGGTCCAGGTCTCCCTTCTCCCTGCAGCAGAAACCTGTACGCCGTCACGTGGGGCATGGCCGCCGGTTCCTGGCTCTTTTCCGGCTGGTTCCCGGTCTTTCCGTGGCTGGGTTTTGCATTCCTCGGCGCGGAACTGGGCGCGGTCCGATGGTGCGGAGGTGGCACCCGCTCTTTTGCCACACCCCGGATCGCGCTCCTGGCACTCGGCAGCATCTGTACCGGCGCCGCACTCTGGGCGATCTTCTCCGGCCCGCATTTTGTACGGTTCGGGTATGTCGAGCTCTTCTATCCCGCAGTACCGGGATTCTGCTTCTTTACGGCCGGACTCATCATCGGGCTCTTTACCCTCGCCGACCTCTTTCCCCGCATGACCCGGCTGCTCGATCCCCTGCGGGCAATGGGCGAATGCGCCCTTGCCATCTATATCATCCACACGATAGTTATTGCAGGAATAATCCGGCCCGCCGGGATCCTTCTTCCCGTCCCGCAGTTTCTGATCTGTGCGGCAGTTTTTGTCGCAGGCATGTGTGCCGTTGCGTATCTTTTCCGCTACATACGAAAAGGGCCGGCATACCGTTTGCGGGCCGTCCGTTTTTTAACGGGAGGATAAGCAGACCGTGAATTTTAACAGCCCCTGCGGATCTTTTGGAGACCAACCGGAAAGACCGGCAGGAGGACGCCGGATAAATGCAGATTTTTTTTCACTCATCGCCGTATTTTTGCGTTTTTATGCAGACCTGCTGGTATGGCGGGAACGATTGACGGGAACGGATATGCTAATTAAAAAAATGTCTCTCCTTTCTGCAGCCGGAAAGTTTCTGCTCTTCCAGCTCGCCGGGATCGGGTACTGTTCGTTCCTTCCCAAAATGCTTCGTTACGCCGGCCCGGCCGCCACCGGCCTGCTGACGCTGGGGTTTATCATTGTCTGGGCGTTCTTTTCCGAAAAATACCTTGCAGGGATCTGCGGATACTTTCGCCAGGCAGCGGCAGGACGCGGGACGGGACATTAGGGGAACCTGCCGATGGAAAGAATACCCTGTTACCTGATGTTCATCGGAACGGTCTTCTGCATATCGCTCGCGATCGGGGGATATGCCCTGGTCAGTTATACCCCGGATAATCTCATTTCCCGCGAACGCGTCTGCATCCCCCAGGACCTCCCCTCGGGTGCGCTCCCGGTCTACTGGCATACCGTGGCCGAAAAAACCGGGATCGATCCCGGCACTGCTGAGCTTGTACGGCTGCAGTCCGACCTCGGGACCGGGGGAACGGTAAAAAAAATCGAGCTGGAATTCCTGGCAGAAGGCAGTGAGACTACCCGGTATTACGTGATGTCGTACCGCAGCGATCGGGAACGGTGCGGCTGGTCCGACGGGATTGCCTACTCGGGAGAGTTACTGGCACTCCCGGAACCGCTCCGGGTCGGGCCGGAAACAGCACTCATGGCAATCGGGCAGGTCCGGTTTGCAGACATGGACACAGGTGGGGGGCCGTTCCTCCTTGAAACCCACCGGTTCCCGGACCCGGCACACAGACCGGTAAATACTGTCTCATACGAGATCGGTTTTTTCCGGAACGGGACTCCGGTCGACCTGCCGGTCCGGGAAGTCGATCTTTTAGAAATGCTGCCATTCTCCCTCACGGTTACCAATGAAGGTGAATCGGCTTAGCGGTCGATAGAACGGGAAATTCAGGTTTTTATCCCAGACTTTTCATCCGATTTTTCGTACGGAAAAAAATAAAAAATTGCCGTCAGCGCTTCCGGGTGCAAACGGAGCGGGCCGGAAATGTCCGGTACACGGACCGTTTAACCGACAGTCAGCCCCTGAACTACGGCCTCTTCCGACACCGCGAATTCCTGCCCGGTACCCGCGATCCGGTATTTTCCGGTTGCCGTTACCCCGCCGGTACTCCCGCTCGTTGCGTAGGGCACGATAAACTCGCCATCAATGCTTTCCTGACGGTACGTGAAGTTCCGGCCGGTATTGGTGACAAGCGGCAGTTCGATAACCCCGGTCCCCTTAATATGCGCCCCGTTGACGTATTCGAAAACCTTGACGTATTTTATATCGGGCGTACCGGAACTGAACACATTGGTCGGCGATTCGTGGACAAGCCGGTAATGGCGGAGGGCGGGGACGGTCACCGCAGGTTTTGCGATCGAAACCCCGAAAACACCGGCATGGTACCCGGCCGGGGCATTCCTGTTGTATTCCTCTGCCCGTTCTACCGCAGCGGTGGAATTATCCATCTCGACCGCCCCGGTAACGACAGGCAGCGACGCGTTTGCGGTTTTCCCGTCGGCGTATTCGACATAGATGCACCCGGATGCATTCGTCATCGAACCATCGAAGTTGTGGAGCCGGGAGACCATGGTCTGGTAATATTCGCCGGTAAAGAGCATCGCCGGTTCGTACCTGCCGGTTGTCGACTGGTCCGGGACGTACATCGTAGGCATGTACGGCGTTTCGGCAAGGGTCTGGTTATACCACGTCGCCATTGCCGGGAACTTGCTTACATCCATCAGGATATCCGTAACAACGTACCGGGTCCCGTCGTGTTCGCGGATCGTATCTGCCGTATCTTCGGAGGTCGTGACAAAAAACGCCGCCGCCCCGTCAGGCCCGGACACCCCGGACTGGAACGGGTTTGCATTCGGGATCCTCTTTGCGATATACGTGATCATATGCCCGTAATCCCACCAGGACATGACGCCGTACGACTGCGCGGGGTATACAAAGGTCTTTTGATCGTACTGCCCCAGGTACTGCACGCCCGGATCCGGCGTGTTGTTGCCCATCCAGACAAGCGATTCCTCCCAGTCGGGGATCGAGCCGGATGCCCCCATGGGATGCACTGGCATAGATATCGGAGACCGAAGTGCCGACAAAGAGAACCGCGATAAGGACCAGCCACGGCAAGGAACCCGAGCACCGGGTAATCCGGATGCGGCATGTCCCTGCGGCAGCCTTTTTTGCTTTTTTCGACGGTTTCTTCCGGCCTTCCAACGGAGATGTGTTGTCTTTTGATCGGCATTCCGGGAATTTCGGGCAGCATCCGATGGCCCGGTGAAATGCCGGCCATGCCTGTTCTATAGCAAATCCATAACGACGGCAGAGAGCAGCTGCGATGTTTATGGCAAGGTAATACTCGTACCTCACGTGCTGCCAGGTGGCAAAAAAGATCACCGCAGACCATGCAAGAAGAAAGATCTGGTGCGGGCGGACATTTTTGAAATTTTTCCAGGCAAGGACGAGAAATCCCCCGGCAAAGAGAAGCAGGCCGTAATTGAACGAACTCCACGCGTTTTCAAGCGACCAGCCCCGGGCCTCGAGAACAGTCTGCGTAACCGGTGCCTGACCGAAAAAGGCAAAGAGCGATGCGATGAGCAGGCCGTAGATCTGCGGGACGGCGATGTAGAGAATCAGGGCACCGGCCGCAGCACACCCGGCAAGAGCGGCGGGGAAATACCACCGGTTTTTCCCGGAAAAATACCGGGAGAAGAGATAGAGAATGACCGTTCCTGCGACAAGGCCGAGATAGGCATAGATATGCCCGATGGAATAGGTCGAAAGGTTCAGTGCCGGGTCTTTGATCCCGAAGAGCAGCAGGCCGATGGAGGCCGTGACAAAGACAATGCTGTTGACCACGAGGAGATATTCCCCCGAATGCCCGCGGTACGCATCGATGACGAACTGCACGACCGTGTACACTCCCGCGATCAGGGCAAAGAGGATCATGGTCGGCATGACAAAGAGACCCAGGAGATAGCCGATACCGGCGATAAACGCTAAAAAGAGGACTTTTTTCTGCGCTGCGATCTGTTTTAAGTCGATTGCGGCGTCACGGGCCGATACGAGGGCATAACAGTACAACAGGCAGAACAGGGTTGAAAAAAGTACCTCCGCGATATGGTGATCGATATAGCCGTACAGGGAGACGGTATAAATCTGCCCGGAGACTGCTGCAGTAAAACCGGATGCCAGGATGCCGGTCTTCCAGTCGCCGAAGTACCGCCCCACGTAATACATGAGCACGACAATCGCGGCGGCAAAAAGCGGGGTGGCGAGGAGAGCAGTCCCGATAATCTCAGGACGCGTGGCGGCCCCGGTGATCAGGCAGCCCGTGGCAATGATCGTGGGAAAGAGCGGGCCCCAGTAGACTACCGTCCCGTGCGGGTAATAGGACATCGGATCGAACCAGTCGTACCCCGGGAAATGGGTGAGGATCAGTTCGACCTGCCGCAGGTTATAGAATGGATCGTCCATGGCCACCATGCTCATGATGTCCGTGGTCCCGGTCGAGAGACCGGGGAGCAGGCGCAGCCAGAGGGCAAAGAGGGCAAAAAAATGCGACAAGGCCGGCGATCAGGTAGTTCCGGCGTTCTTTGAAAATGGGGGGAATCATTATAAAACCACTCGTGCGGGAAAGGTCATGCAGGAAAAAGCATGGGCCGTTATTCTTCCTTCTTTATCTCCCGCTTCCGTTTCAGGATATACCACGCGCCGGCCCCCAGTGCGAGAATCACGATAATGATTGCCGCAATGAGTTCCGGGGTGATCGAAAATCCGATTGTCCGGGGCACTGCCGACATCTCGCCTTTTGGGCCGCCAAGATTCGTATCGTTGGTACTGACGCCAATTTCGAGAGGAGTTGGCGTTGCAAGATATTGTTCCGGGATCGTTGCATTTGCAAGCGAGGCATTGGTCACATTGAATTCCTGCACGGTCACTACCGGCCCGGTTTCCTGTGCGGAAGGGACCGCAGCTCCGGCCGGGGGCAGGCAGAGACCGGCAAGCATGAAGATAGCAAGTACAAAAATTACCGACCGTTTGCTCATGGGAATCAGGCTCTTGTAAACAGAAATTCGACCGGACATACTATGAGGCTTGCGGTCAAAACAGCAACGTTTTTCGCCGATGACAGCCCGTTACCGGGACCGCCTCCGCAATTCCTTTTTGTTAAAATTTCCGCCCTGACAGAGAGGGGATTCATAACAGAGTAATGAGATACCTAAAATATGACGGGTATATGGCAGCACTTCCTCTCATTCCGATCATACCGGCACGGCCGTTTTTAAAATGGGCGGGAGGCAAGTCGCAGCTTCTTTGTGAGTTTGGAGGCCGCCTGCCCAAAAAAAAGACCGGGGACCGGAACATTACCGGTTTTGTCGAGCCATTTGTCGGGGGCGGGGCGATGTTTTTTTATTTTCGCCACCATTTCCCCGCCGTAGAGAGCACGATCTGCGATATCAACCCCGAACTCATCCTTGCATACCGGGTCATCAGGGAAGCGGCAGACGACCTGATCGCGGAACTCGGGAGCATCGATTCCGCGTTCCGGGTAAAAGACGACCGGGAAAAGGAAGTGTTTTACTACCGGATGCGGGACGCATTCAACGAAACGAAAACTGCGATCGGATCGGGCATGCCAGACTCGGGAGAAATACGGCACGTGGCACAGCTCATCTTCCTCAACCATACCTGCTACAACGGCCTGTTCCGGGTCAATAAAAAAGGACGGTTCAACGTCCCGTTCGGAAGGTACAAAAACCCCGATATCCTGAACTGTGACAATCTCCGTGCCGTATCGCACCTTCTTGAAAAAACCCGGATCCTCCGGGGCGATTTTACTGCGTGCCGGAAGTACGTGGATGACGAAACCTTCGTGTACCTCGATCCGCCGTACCGGCCGCTCAGCGCCACGGCCTCGTTTACCTCGTACTCCCCGACCGGATTTTCCGATCGCGACCAGGAGCGGCTCGCACGGTTTTACAAGGCCCTCGACCGCAAAGGAGCGATGGTGATGCTGAGCAACTCCGATCCAAGGACTGAGTGCAACGGCGATTCGTTCCTCGAAGATCTCTATACCGGATTCCGTATCGAGCGGGTGCCGGCGCGAAGGATGATCAACTGCAAAGGCGGCCGACGCGGGGCGGTAAGCGAGCTCATCGTCACCAACTATTAGCCGTAGCGGGGAACCCGGCCGCACCCGCGATCAGTTTCATGCCGCAAGCGCGATCTCTTTAATATCCGCTTTTTAGATCATTAAGCACCGTGACAGGATTCGAACTTGTCTCAGCATTTGCTCCCGCAGGGTCCCAGCCGGAAGCGATAGCAAAACTCAACGACGGGATTGCCGACAATGCCCGGTTCCAGACGCTCCTTGGCGTCACCGGTTCCGGCAAGACGTTTACGATGGCAAACGTGATAGCAGCGGCAAACAAGCCCACGCTTGTCATCGCCCACAACAAGACGCTCGCCGCCCAGCTCTACCAGGAGTTCTGCGACTTTTTCCCGAAAAACCGGGTCGAGTACTTCGTCTCCTACTACGATTACTACCAGCCCGAGTCCTACATCCCGGCAAAAGACCAGTACATCGAGAAAGACTCGGCGATCAACCCCAAAATCGAGATGCTCCGGCTCTCGGCCACCGCATCGCTCTCGTTTCGGCGCGACGTGATCGTGGTAGCCTCGGTCTCCTGTATCTTTGGGTTAGGCAACCCGGAAAATTTCCGGAACATGGGCTTTGACCTCTCGGTGGGCCAGAAGATCTCCCGAAACGAGATCCTGAGTCGGCTATTGGATATCCAGTTCGAGCGAAACGATATCGACCTTGGGCCCGGGAAAGTTCCGGGTCAAGGGGGATACCATCGATATCGTGCCCGGGTACTTCAACGATATCATCCGGATCGAGCTCTTGGGGACGAGATCGAACGGATCCGCGAAGTGGACAAAAACACCGGGGCAAAAAAGGAGGAGATGAAGTACTTCTACGTGTACCCCGCCCGACACTTCGTCACTCCCGAGAGCGCCCAGAAAGCGGCGATTGTATCCATAAAAGAAGAGCTCGACGAAGTGCTGCCCACGCTCGGGCTTATCGAGGCGCACCGGTTAAACAGAGGACGAACTTCGATCTCGAAATGATCCAGGAGACCGGGCTCCTGCAAGGGGATCGAGAACTATTCCCGGCACTTTGATGGCAGGAAAGCCGGCGAGAAACCCTACTGCCTGCTCGATTACTTCCCCGAAGACTTTTGATCATTATCGACGAGAGCCACCAGACGATCCCGCAGCTCCACGGGATGTTCAATGGCGACCGTTCGCGAAAAGAGACACTGGTGAATTACGGTTTCCGGCTCCCGTCCGCGCTCGACAACCGCCCCCTGAAATTCCACGAGTTCGAGCAGTAACATGCGCCAGGTGATCTTTGTCTCGGCAACGCCGGGTCCGTACGAGCAGAAGCACTCCGCGCAGGTAGTCGAGCAGATCATCCGCCCGACCGGGCTTGTCGACCCGGCAGTAGAGGTCCGGCCCATCGAGGGACAGGACGCTCGATGTGATCGAGAGACCAAAAAGACGATCGCACGTGGCGACCGGGTGCTCGTGACTACGCTCACAAAAAAGCTCGCCGAGGAGCTCTCCGAGTACCTTGCCGACCGGGGCATCAGGACCCGGTACCTCCATTCCGAGATCCAGACGCTCGAACGCACCGAGATCATCCGCGAGCTTCGGCTCGGCAAGTTCGACGTGCTCGTGGGGATCAACCTCCTGCGGGAGGGCCTCGACATCCCCGAGGTCGGGTTCATCGGGATCCTCGATGCGGACGAAGGAGGGTTCCTCCGCGATGCCCGGAAGCTGATCCAGATCATCGGAGGGCGGCACGGAACGTGAACGCGAAGGTAGTACTCTACGCGGACTCGGTCACCGATTCGATGAAGGCTGCAATTCAGAGACGCAGCG
>Ga0268356_10525_pt1 | contig 54787 bp, 51 predicted proteins | sample BioMet10_FD_194415 | JGI IMG/M metagenome (GOLD analysis project Ga0268356, IMG submission 194415) | Sewage microbial communities from Oakland, California, United States - Biofuel 10 (PacBio Assembly) | ecosystem: Engineered > Wastewater > Sewage > Unclassified | place: USA: California | collected...
AATAAAGAATTAGCAACTCTGGAAATTGATTTTAGTAATCATGTATTGAATGAAACCAATGCTTATCAATTGGTTATCAGTGATAAAAAAGATCTTGCTGGTTTACCTGACTGGTTGGTAAAGAGTGCTGCAGAAGATGCTAAAGCTGCCGGTAAGGAAGGTAAATGGATTTTTACATTGCACAATGCCAGCCGATTACCATTCTTGCAATATGCAGATAACAGAGCTTTGCGTGAACAGATTTACAATGCTTATATTAACAGAGCGAACAAAGGAGATAAGAATGATAACAAAGCAATTCTTGCAAAAGTTATAACTCTTCGTCTTGAAAAAGCAAATCTGCTAGGATTTGATACTTTTTCAAATTTTGTTTTGGATAAAAATATGGCAAAGAACTCAGCTAAAGTTATGGATTTTCTTAATAATCTGTGGAAGTACTCAAATGAAAATGCCAGAAAAGAAGCTGCTGAGTTGCAGAAATTGATGGATAAAGAAGGTAAAGGTGAAAAACTTGCCAGATGGGACTGGTGGTACTATTCTGAAAAACTTCGTCAGGAAAAATATAATTTGAATGAAGATGAGATTAAACCTTATTTCAAGTTAGACAATGTTCGTGAAGGTGCTTTTGCTGTTGCAAATAAGCTTTATGGAATTACATTGACTGAAGTGAAAAATGTGCCGGTTTATAACCCGGACGTTAAAGCCTTTGATGTGAAAGACAGCAAAGGTAAACATCTTGGTTTGTTTTATGTAGACTATTTCCCACGTCCAGGAAAGCGTGGTGGCGCATGGATGAATAATTACAAAGACCAGCACGGAGAATCTCGTCCAATCATTTGTAATGTTGCCAGCTTTACAAAACCTGCAGGTGACGTTCCTTCTTTATTAACGTTGGATGAAGTACAAACTCTTTTCCATGAATTTGGGCATGCACTTCACGGCCTTTTAACTAAATGTAATTATGTAGGAGTATCTGGTACAAATGTTACACGTGACTTTGTTGAACTTCCATCTCAGATAATGGAACATTGGGCTACAGAACCTGAAGTGCTTAAAATGTATGCAAAGAACTATAAAACAGGAGAAGTAATGCCTGATACTTTGATTCAGAAATTAAACAAACAAATGTTGTTTAATCAAGGATTTATGACAACAGAACTTCTTGCTGCTGCTATTCTTGACATGGAGTTTCATAATTTGAAGGATGCAAAGAATCTGGATGTTGTTGACTTTGAGAAAAAAGTAATGGATAAATACGGCCTGATTCCAGAAATTGCTCCTAGATACCGAGCTACTTACTTTAATCATATTATTGGCGGATATGCTGCTGGATATTATAGTTACCTATGGGCAAATGTGTTGGATTCTGATGCATTTGAAGCATTTAAAGGAGAATGGTATCTTTGATAAGAAAACAGCAGATGCTTTTCGTACAAATGTGCTTGAAAAGGGAGGAAGTGAAGATCCAATGGTATTATACAAAAAATTCCGTGGGGCTGAACCAAAACTTGAACCAATGTTAAAAAACAGAGGACTTCAATAGTATTGTTTGACCTTTAATTTATTGTTTACTGTCAAAGAACTGTTGTATAACATATTTTGTCAGTTCAAAATGCACTATGTAACTTAAATATTTGCTACACTTTATATATAAAAGTGAAAAAAAAGCTATATTTGCGCATTGTATGCAGTATAAATTAATTAAAGTAAGTAATATAAATTTAAAAGAAAAATGCAAAACAAAGGACTTGTAAAAGTTTTTGCGGTATTGCTCACACTTGTATGTGTGTTCTACCTGTCTTTCTCTTTTGTTACTCGCCATTACATGAAAATGGCAGCAGAGTATGCTAAAGGAGATCCGAAGTTAGAGCAAGAGTACATTGACTCACTGTCAACTGAAAAAGTGTGGTTGGGCAATTATACGCTTAAACAGTGTCGTGAAATGGAGATTAGTTTAGGTCTTGACCTAAAAGGGGGTATGAATGTTGTGCTTGAAGTTTCAGTAGGCGATGTATTAAAAGCATTAGCTGACCATAAAGAAGATGCTGCATTCAATAAAGCTGTAGCTTCTGCTCAAATACTCTCTGAGAAAAGTCAGTCAGACTTTATCACTCTTTTTATTAAAGAATATCACAAGTTGGCTCCGGGTGCCAGATTATCTGAATTATTTGCTACCCAGCAACTAAAAGATAAGGTTTCTCAGAAATCTTCTGATTCAGAAGTTGAGAAAGTAATCAGAGAAGAAGTTAAAGCAGCTATCGATAACTCTTATAACGTTCTCCGTACTCGTATCGACCGTTTTGGTGTTGTTCAGCCTAATATTCAGAGCTTGCCAGATCAGATGGGACGTATCATGGTTGAACTTCCAGGTATCAAAGAACCTGAACGTGTAAGAAAATTGCTTCAAGGTTCTGCTAACCTCGAATTCTGGGAGACTTACGATTCTAAAGACATCGTTCCTTATTTCAGCACAATTGACAATACTATCCGTTTGGTTGCAGAAGGTAAAGGTACTACTGTAGCTGCTACTGACCACTACTGCAAAAGATACTACAGCTGTTGCAGTTGCAAAAGTTAGTGCTAAAGATAGTCTTGAAGCTGTGTTGAAAGGCGGAAAAGCTCAGAAAGAAGAAAAAGGTAAAGCAAATAGTGCTCAATTGGCTAGTGCTAAGAAAGAGCATCCTTTGTTGTCAATCTTCCAGCCTAACACTAATGGTTACGGATGTATAGTAGGATATGCTAATTATAGAGATACTGCTGCTATCAATAAATACTTTGCTATGAAGCAAGTACAGGATCAGCTTCCTAAAGACTTAAGATTGAAATGGGGTGTTAAAGCTGCTGATGGTGATAAGAAAGCTCAGACTTTTGAACTTTATGCAATTAAATCTACAGAACGTAACGGACGTGCTCCATTGGAAGGTGATGTAGTAACAGATGCAAAAGATACTTATGATCAATTTGGCAAACCAGCTGTAAGCATGTCTATGAACTCTGAAGGTTCAAGAAGATGGGCTTTGATGACAAAACAGAATATTGGTAAAGCAATTGCTATTGTTCTGGATGGTTATGTATATTCAGCTCCAAATGTAAATAGTGAAATTACTGGCGGTAATTCTGAAATTACTGGTCACTTCACTCCAGAAGAATCTAAGGACTTGGCGAACGTGTTGAAGTCTGGTAAAATGCCAGCTCCTGCACACATTGTTCAGGAAGATATCATTGGTCCATCTTTGGGTCAGGAATCCATCAATGCCGGTCTTATTTCTTTCTTAGTTGCAATTGTTGCTTTGATGTGCTTCATGTGCTTCATGTATGGATTCATTCCAGGTATGATTGCCAATTCAGCTTTGATATTTAACTTGTTCTTTACGTTAGGTATCCTATCTTCGTTCCAAGCTGCATTAACTCTGTCAGGTATTGCCGGTATGGTGTTGACACTGGGTATTGCTGTCGATGCGAACGTACTTATCTACGAACGTACAAAAGAAGAATTAAGAGCTGGTAAGAATGTTAAGACTGCTTTGTCTGAAGGTTATTCAAATGCATTCTCTGCAATCTTTGACTCAAACATTACTTCAATTATTACTGGTATTATACTGTTCTATTTCGGTACAGGTCCTATCAAGGGTTTCGCAACTACATTAATCATCGGTATTATCTGTTCATTCTTTACAGCAGTATTTATGACACGTGTGGTTTACGAACACTTTATGAACAAAGATAAGTTGTTGAATCTTACATTCTCTTCTAATCTTTCTAAGAAGATATTCGTTCATACACATTATAACTTTGTTGGTTCTAATAAGAAATCATTCTTTGTATTTGGTGCTGCTTTGGTAATCTGCTGTGTTTCTTTTGCACTTCGTGGATTGAGCCCAAGTATTGATTTTACTGGTGGACATAATTATGTACTTCAGTTCGAAAAATCAGTTGAACCAGAACAAGTAAGAACATTAATGGCTAGCCAGTTTGGCGATGCTTCTGTTACTGTTATTGCTCTTGGTACTGATGGAAAGAAAGTTCGTGTAAGTACTAACTACCGTATTGAAGAAAGCGGAAGCAATGTAGACTCTGAAATTGAAGCTAAACTTTATAATGCAGTAAAAGATAAGTTACTTGCTCCAGGAACTTCTCTTGAAACATTTAAGAATCCTGATATTCGTACCGGTGGTAGCATTATTAGTTCTCAGAAAGTAGGACCAAGTGTAGCGAAGGATATTACTATCGGAGCTATATTTGCTGTTGCTCTTTCTTTGTTAGCTATCGGACTTTATATCTTACTGCGATTTAGAGATATATCTTTCAGTGTTGGTTCTGTTGTTGGATTGGTTGTTGACTCAGTAATAATTGCCGGTGTATTCTCGTTATTCTATGGTAGATTGCCATTCTCTATGGAGGTTGACCAGAACTTTATTGCTGCCATCTTAACAATCATTGGTTATTCTATTAATGATAAGGTGGTAATCTTTGACCGTGTTCGTGAGTTCTTCCACTTGTATCCTAAGCATGACCGTACAGAGTTGTTCAATGACTCATTGAATACTACTCTTGCTCGTACTGTAAATACTTCAATTTGTACATTGTTAGTAATGTTATGTATCTTCATCTTAGGTGCTGAATCTATTCGTAGTTTCGCATTCGCATTGATGGTTGGTATCATCGTTGGTACTCTTACATCACTCTTTGTTTCTGCTCCTATTGCATTCGTTATGCAACAGAAAGAAGCTAAGAAGCATGCAAAGCTCTAGGTAAATAAGAACTTTATATAGTTTTTAGTAAAGGCTGCTCCGCAAAGGGCAGCCTTTCTTTTTGCAGGTAATTAACCTTATGGCTTATATAAATGTATTTAGGTTATTATATAAAGAGACTCCAATTTTTATTATTATCTTGTACAAAAGAATACTTTGTTTTGTACAAAAGATATATTTCTTCTGTACAGAAGAATGCATTCTTTTGTACAAGGATTAATTAATTATTCATTATGAATTGTGAAAAGAATAAGTATGAACCTGAAAATGAAATAACTGAGAGTTCAATTATAAATGAAGTACATAGTTATTAATTACCAATGCTTGGTTGTTAATAAACACGGTCAGCCAAAATCAGGATGAAACAAGTGCTAGATCGCTAGATCAGCGCTAGATCAAATTAATTTGATCTAGCGCCTGCATTGTGTTAATATACAGTTGCTTAAATGATCTCTGCTAGATTGCTAGATCAATTTTGGATTTTTAATTTTTATGAGAGAGATAATTCAATTAATTCTCATTGCAGATAGGGCAAATTGTACTCTTAAAACTCTGGCAATTTTATATAAAGATCAGTTGTACAATAATATAGATAGGTAACAAGACTATCAGTGAGAATTTAAACATATAAGCAAGAAACTTGGCATCTTGATACCTCTTTCTTCTGCAATAGACTTTACCATGAAGTTTGGTCCATTTCCAATGTAAGTCATGGAACCAAAAAACACAGAGCCTACACAGATAGCTTTCAATAGAATTTCAGGTACTCCAGCAACTCTTATTGATTCTGATAAAGATAAAGGTAATCCACCAGCAACCAAGCCACGTGCTAAATCATAGAATGCAACTGCTGTAGGTGTATTGTCTAAGAATGAACTCAGAGCCCCTGATGCGTATAAAAATTGGCGGGGTTCGGTTAGCCCAAAACTGACTGCATTATTTGCAAGCCAGATTAGTGCTGGCGACATGGTTACAAATATGCCTAGAAAAAGACATGCAACCTCGGTAATAGGAGTCCACGAGAAACTATTGTTTTTGCGCACTTCAGACTTTGTGTAATATAAAGACAGAGCAGCAAGTATTACTAATATAATCTCACGAATATATTCCAGCCATATAGGAGTATTTCTTGCTCCATTGCAGGTATATTTCCTTTATTGATGAAAGCAACAGCAAGGATTACCCCTAACAGAAATAAGAAATTTATATTGCCTGTAACACGTATTGGCTCTTGTTGAATAGAATCTTCAGCAAGATCTATCCATTCTTCTTTTTTATAATAATATCTGTCTACAAAGTAGTAAATGGATAGTAATAATACACCGGTGAATGCCCATTCAGGAAATAAAGTAAAGAACCAGGAAAACTCAGCTCCACGCAGATAAAGCATAAATAACGGAGGATCTCCCAGCGCTGTTAAAAGTCCCCCACAATTGGCTATTGCAGCGATAAAAAATAACATAGTATGAGTGATGTACTTACGCTCCTGATTGGTGTTAATCATTGGGCGAATAAGAAGCATGGCTGCTCCTGTGGTGCCCATAAAAGCTGCCAACACATAACCGATTCCCATAAATAAGACATTATTTCGTGGAGTGGCTTTAATATCTCCGGAAACATGAATACCTCCGGTAATAATAAATAGCGAACCTAACAAAATAATAAATGGAACATAATCGTGAACAACGGTGTTTGCCAGATTTGTTGAAAGTCCGTTATCCAACATGTAAACTACTACTGGAATACTAAGAATAATAGATACCAAAAGTTTATTCTTGTTTTTATCCCACCATTTTCCTAAAATAAGAGGACCTACAGCAATAGCTAAAAGCATTATCAGAAAAGGAATTGAAACCCACAAAGGCATATTGAAAGTACTTTCCATTTTTTATTTAATTTCAACGAAGTGCTTGATCTTAACTAATCTTCTTCTTTTTTACGAAGTAGGTAATTGTTTAAGTATTTGATAACTAAGCACTATATTATTAATTCAATGATTGGTTTTGGACTGCAAATGTACTGCTTTTTTTAATATCATGTACAAATAAGATGCTATTACCCAATGTATATCTGATAATTTAAAATTGAATTTAATGATAAAAGCATAGATAAAAATATAGAAAGAACGAATATATCATATAAATGCTACCTTGTAGCAGAAAAGATATAATCGTTCTTTCTATACAGCAGGTTGATAACAATAAATAGAAATGAATCTCCCGTTGTTTTAAACGGCTGTATTAAAATCCAAAACTATCAACCTTTACATCTTTATTTTTTTCGTCTTTAAAAGGCTTAGCCTTTAGCTGAACCACATTACCTTCTACATTTATAGCCTTGAAAGGAGTAGCCGGACAAACATATTCGCATCCTCCGCAACCTACGCAAATATCCGGATTTACACTTGGAATGGTTAATCCATCTTTGTAGTCTACCATTTTAACGGCTTGTGTAGGACAATGCTCAGAACAAGCACCGCAATCTGTTTCGTCGTTATAAACAATACAGTTTTTCCATTGTGAAGACAACACGCCCCATCTGGGTAAGATGCTTTTCCTCTTTGGTAAGCGGCAGTATAGCTCCGTTTGGACAGGTATTTGAGCAAACAGTACAATCGTAATTGCAGAAACCTTTTTCGAAACTCATCATTGGTTGCATGATTCCGCCCAATCCATATTCAGTAAAAGCTGGTTTAAGTACATGAGATGGGCAACGGCTTACACACAGGTGGCAGGCGGTGCAGTGTTTAAGTAAATTGTCTGCACTTACAGATCCTGGAGGAGATAATGGATGTTGCTTTTTGTATGGTTTGTTTTTGCTTAATGAAGCCATAGCATTCTGAGCTTTTAAAAGAGGAACGGTTATTAATCCGGCTCCGGTTATACTCAAAAACATTCGTCGGCTGTCGTTAGGCTTACTATCTTGTTTTGCTGAGGTAGATGCAAATGCATAAGTGAACTTTATAGCTTTCTTTTTGCAGACAGGCAAACAGTTAAAACATCCCACGCAACGACTGTGATCTATTTGATGTTCTTTGCTGTCAATACACGAAGATTTGCATTTTGCAGCACAAGCGCCACAACTATTACATGTATTTTCGTCAATTCTTATTTTGAATATAGAGTATTTGGATATAAGTCCTAATAAACTTCCTACAGGGCAGATTGTATTGCAATAGAGTCTACCATATTTATATGCAAGGAATGATACGATTAGTAGACTAATTGAGGCAATCACAAAAGAGAAAACACTTCGGATAACTATTTCTACAACGTAAAGGCTATAATTATTGAAATGTCCTAATACGCCTGCTAACTGATTGTTCCCGTAAAGATAGACCGGACGGAATAAACTAGAAGCCATGCGTCCGAAGATGCTATATGGCTCGAGTAAGCTTAATAAAAATGTGAAGCCTGCGAAGAATGCTATAACAACTCCAATCAGTATGCTATATCTTAGGATATTTTTAGGTTTAAGATACTTGTATTTCTTTCTTTTTGTGAAGAACTTTGAGAAAGTTTCCAGCACATCCTGCCATATTCCAAGAGGACAAATTGCTGAACAATATACTCTTCCAAAAGGAAAGTGAGGAGAAATAGAAATATTAAAGCTCCGATATTTAATGCTAACAAGGCTGGAACCAGTTGGATAGTAGTCAGCAATTTTAATTATGTGGTGCAATACCTGCAAAGTCAATGAAATAAAAAGTAATAAGCGATAACATGATTAATGCTATCGCTATTCTGGTTTTACGTAACATATTTATAGTTTAATTCGTTTAATATTCATCTTATCCAGATTCATGTTTCCCAGTTTAAGCTGAGAAGCATTTGCAATATGAGTAACTTGTTCTATAGGCATCTTTGCGATCTGATTGAAGAATTTTACAGCAGCAGTGTCCACTGCAACAATATCCTGAGATATAAAGAGTCCTTTTGCTAAAGCAACATCTGCAGCCGATCTGCCACGCGGACCATTGCTCTTCAAGACGCGGTAAGCATCAACTACATTCAGAACCGGATGTTTAGCAAGGGAGCAGATATCTGCTATGCATTGCTGCAAGTCGTTTTCATGGAAGAAACCTCTGTCCCATACAATTCCCATCATATTCTTCATGGATATACTCATTTTGGCGCCACCATGGTTTTTCAGGATTGGAACGTTGATCCAAACATCGCTATCTAATAAAGCTTTATGAACCTTGGCTGTTTTTAGAACTTTTGCATTAGGAAGAGAAATTGCCCGGTAGTATGATTCTTCATGCGCCGGCACAACTTTTGCACCAGCTTCTTTTGCTGCATCTTCAATACCACTATTCTTATAACATTTACGCCAGTCATCGCAAGTGTGGTCAAAGACAACAACTTCTTTTGCTCCGGCATCAAAGCATTGTTTAACTATCTCTCCTATTAGTTTAGGGTTCGTGTTTCCGGCAAGTTCGGGAACTTTATCCCATCCAATATTGGGCTTGATGCAAACTTTCTGACCTTTTTTCACAAATTTGCCCATTCCTCCCATTTCTTTAATGGCATGACGGAACATAACTTCCGGTTCGCCACCCATTACAGCTACCATATCATAAGCCTGCTTGGTTGCCTCGTTTTCGCCGGTCTGCTTCAATAAATCAAAAGCTTCACTTGGCGTTACTGTAGATGCAAGGCCTGTTAATGCTACTAATCGTAAGAAATTTCGTCTATCCATATTGCTTGTTTATAAAATCCAGGGAAATTTAAAACAACTCTCATTGTAGAGGCAATAATCTGCATTGCCATTTACTGCAAATGTCTTTAATTTAGCTGCTCCGGCAAGAAGCTGCTGAGCATATTTAATGGTTGTACCGGTTTTTATACGGTCTTCAACCAATAAAATTCTTTTTCCTTCAAAACAAAAATCAATAGGTTCAAGTAACCGGGGCTGATCATACATCTGATGTTGCTCGCTGTCTCTTAAATTCAGCTTAAGGAGATGTATTTCCAGATTTAAACGTTGATTGAGCAGTGCTGCCGGAATAATACCGCCATTGGCTATTGCAACAATCATGTCGAAAGGCTCATTAATTTCAAGATGAAGAATCCTGTCTATTACCTCTTCAAAGCTTTTAGCATTCATATTTTGCCAATGATTTCAAAATTAACCAGCCAAAAACAATTTGAATAATCATTCCAGGAAAGCCTAAAGTGATATCTTGTAAAGCCATTGGAAGACTACCGCTAATTATGTATTCTGCAATGCTGCCAATGAATTGATAGGCAATAACAGTAACTGCAATAAGGAATAACGATACTTTTTTACTGCGTTGAGCAATCCATGCGGCTGCTACGGCCAGTAATGATGATTTTATTAGTAGTACCGGAAGTGCACCGATTGGTGGCATCCCGAAAAGTAAATGATTACACAATGGAGACAATAAAGCAGTTATTAACCCGATTCGGATTCCAAACTTATAAGATGCAATCAATGTAAAGAAATAGATTGGAAGTAACATTTTACCGCCATCAGGAACTAAGTGACAGATTTGTGGCAAAATTAAGTTGCCGGCAATAAAAGCAATGCTTAATAAATAAGAGCGATAATTTGATAAGCTCAGATTGACTGGTTGAAAGGCAAGACTTCTCATCGTTATATATTTGAATGTTAATAATCAATGTGTCTGATAGTTCAATGCAAAAGTTGTTTAGCAATCTTATAGTCTTGTTTACTGCTTACGTATACATCAAACGTTTAGCTACAAATATAAAACAAAGAAAAGTGCTTTCCAAATTTGAAGTCATATTTATAATGTGATTATCAGTTTTTTAGATAGCAATAACTAAGAGATACTACTTGTAATTTTTTATCTGATTATTATGACAAGTTTAATTTTATCCTTAAAAAATATTAATTAGCTAGAGGTTCAAAAAATATTATTTTTCCTGATATGTCAATTTTATAATGAACTAATTAGAAAATATTAAAATAAAACTGATGAAAAGAAATGTAATTTTTAAGAGTCTGAATATCAGTAGTATGGTTGTGGAAAGTAGCCCCGCCGAGAATCGAACTCGGATCTAAAGTTTAGGAAACTTTTGTTCTATCCATTGAACTACAAGGCCGAAATGCAGGCGCAAAGGTAATCTATTTTGTTGATATGCACAAAAAAAATCTTTGTTAAAGAACATCAATGCTTTAAACCTTTACTCAGTAAGCCGATCAAAAAGGAGTATATATTTAAGAGAAAATTAAAGATTTGGATAATGAAGAGATTTTTATCAGGTATACTTTTACTGGTAATCAGTATTTGTAGTTACGCGGCTTCGGGGGAGCTTGGAGTTATTAAAGGAAAGGTAATAGATTCAAAGACGAAAGAGGCTTTGCAGTTTGTAAATGTTACTGTAAAGACGAAAGCAAATGCTTCGTTAGTTAAAGGTGGGGTAACCGATCAGTCTGGAGAATTTGTTTTAGGCGGGTTGAAAGATGGAACCTACATTGTTAATGTGTCATACATTGGTTATAAGGTCTATGAGAAGGAATTTACAATATCATCGAAAAAGAGCGTAAATTTAATCAGATATCTTTGGCAGAAGACAGTCATGTATTAAAAGAAGTAGAGGTGGTGGGCCAAAAAGCTCAGATGAGATTTGAAATTGATAAGAAGGTTTTTGATGTGGACCAGAATATATCTTCAGCTGGAGGTTCTGCTAGTGATGTATTAAGTAATATACCTTCAATAGAAGTTAATAATGATGGAGATGTTTCGCTTCGTGGTAATTCAAATGTGACAGTCTGGATCAACGGAAAAGCATCTGGTTTGTCTGCTGACAACAGAGCGCAGATCTTGGAACAAATGCCTGCCGAGAACATTGAAAAGATTGAAGTAATAACTAATCCTTCTGCAAAATACAGTCCTGAAGGTACAGCGGGGATTATTAATATTGTTTTAAAGCAAGATCGTAAAGCCGGATATTTTGGTAGTGCACAAGCAGGTGCAGATTCAAAAGGTGGATATAACGGTAGTTTTAATATAAATTATAGTAGCAGTAAATTTGATATTTACGGAAATGTTGGTTATCGTCATCACGAAAGAACTGGTGGTGGAAATACCACTAGAACAAATACGCAAGGTACTGAAAGTACAAGTGATGATACTTATCTGAATACTAAAACAGATCAGGATGGTGAACACTCGGGAGTATTCCTTAGAGGTGGTGTAACATATCATGCTACTAAAAAAGATCATTTCACAGTAGGTGGTTTTGGTATGTTTGGTAGTATGAATAGCAGTAGTAACATCAATTATTTAAGTAATGTCCCTAATTCATATTATAAAAGTTTCCGTTCATCTAATTCGGATAATTCAATGAATGGTGGAAATCTTGAGGTTGGTTATAAGCGTGATTTTACAAAAGATAGCTATCTGGATTTTACTGCTTCTTATAATAAATGGGGAATGGATAATACTAGTATATATGATCAGACTTCATATTATACAGACAAAACAACATCTTCTTATCAACGTCAGCTAAATAATATGAATCATCATAACTGGGAGTTTCAGTTGGATTATCAGAATAAGATTAACGATAATACGAAGTTAGAAGCTGGTTATAAAAGTACTTTAGGTAGAGAGAATAGCCCAGTTGAAACTTATTCAGGATTGGCAGAAAGCTCTGCTGTATTTGATAACAGTTTATATAACCGTTTTATTTATAATCAGGATGTTCATGCATTGTATGCTACTTATTCCGGAAGAATTAAGAAGTTCGGATATCAGATTGGTATGCGTGGTGAGTACTCAAAAGTGAATACAAAGTCGGAAGATTATACTTTCACTAGTACTCCATTTCAGAAGGACTATTTCAGTCTGTTCCCAAGTGCTTTTATATCATATTCTTTGCCCGATAATAATGAGATTCAGTTGAATTATACAAGACGTATTTCTCGTCCATGGGGAGGTCAGCTTAACTCTTTTATGAATATTACAGACTCAACTAATATCTCTTTTGGTAATCCAAAATTGAATCCGGAATATTCAAATGCTCTTGAACTTAATTATATCAAAAATTGGGAGAATCACACGCTGTCTTTCTCTGGTTATTACCGTACAACCGACGATGTAATTCAAAGCATAAGATATTTGGATGGAAATGTGATGAAAAGTACCTATGAAAATGTGGCTCAGACAACCTCTGCCGGAGTAGAGCTGGTAGGGAAGGATAAATTGTTTAAGATACTAGATCTTACCACTACAGTGAATCTATTTTATTATAAACTGGATGGCTTTAGCTATTTACCTGCAGGAAAAACAACTCCTGTGATTGGTAATGCAGATGAGAATTTTTCATGGAATGCTAGAATGATCGCTAATATTATTCTTCCAAAATCTTTTTCTTTGCAGTTGACTGGTGGCTATAATGCGAAACAAGTGGTGGCGCAGGGAACTCAGAAGGCCAATTATATGCTGGATGCTGGTTTAAGAAAATCGTTTATGAATAAAAGGTTTAGTCTAAGCATTAATGCACGAGATATTCTTGATTCACGTAAACAACACACAATTACCTATGGTACCGGATTTATTCAGGATTCTGAAAACTGGAGAGGCGGAAGAAAGATTGGTTTTACTCTTACCTATAATTTTGGTAATATGCGTGCTAAAAACAACAAGCAGAACAAGGCTAATGATGACAGTATGTCAATGCCGATGGGAAATGAGGAATAATTTTTGTAAAATCCATTAAGAAAGGGAGATAAGAGAATTTAAATAGTTTATGGCTGTATGCCTGATAAATTCGAAAAGATTTTGCTAAGTCGCATAACTTTCCGATATTTGTAAGCGCATAAATAAGAGGATTGTTGATGTTTAAGCATCTTTCACCTCTTATTTATGCGCTTCTTGCAACATTAAATCTTAAATAAAGAAAAAGATAAGTTATGGCAGACGAAATTGTAGTTAAAGAATTAGAGAGAGTAGTAGTTCGCTTCTCTGGTGATTCCGGTGACGGAATGCAATTAGCAGGGAACATTTTCTCTAATTTATCGGCTGTATTGGGGAACGATATATCTACGTTTCCTGATTATCCGGCAGAAATTCGTGCCCCGCAAGGCACAATAAGTGGAGTTTCCGGTTTTCAGGTGCATATTGGTGCAAAGAAAGTTTTTACTTCCGGTGATAAATGTGATGTGCTTGTTGCAATGAATCCTGCGGCATTGAAGACAAATGCAAAGTTTCTTACTCCACAATCTATTATCATTATCGATATAGACTCCTTTACTAAAAAGGATTTAGAGAAAGCTCTCTATAATACAGACGATCCTTTCGCTGAACTAAACATTCACAATCAGGTTATAGATGCTCCTATCACTTCTATGTGTAAAGAGAGTCTGAAAGATAGCGGACTGGATAATAAAGCAGCTATAAGATGCAAGAATATGTTTGCACTGGGATTGGTTTGTTGGTTGATTAACCGTCCTTTGGATCATGCAATGCACATGCTTCAGGAAAAGTTCTCTAAAAAACCTTCCATTGCCGAAGCAAACATCAAAGTCTTGACTGATGGCTACAATTATGGTCATAATATACATGCTTCTATTTCTACTTATGTTGTTGAATCTAAAGGAGAGAAAGAAAAAGGTTTTTATACAGATGTTAATGGTAATCTTGCTACTGCTTACGGACTTGTTGCTGCTGCAGAAAAGTCGGGACTTCAATTATTCTTAGGATCATATCCTATTACCCCTGCTACAGATATACTACATTATCTGTCAAAGTGGAAAGAACTGGGCGTCGTTACTGTTCAGTGTGAAGATGAAATCTCAGGTGCATGTAGTGCTATTGGTGCATCTTTTGCTGGTAACCTAGCTGTAACTTCAACTTCAGGACCTGGAGTTTGTCTTAAAAGTGAAGCTATAAATCTGGCTGTCATTGCAGAACTGCCTTTGGTTATTGTAAATGTACAACGTGGCGGACCTTCGACAGGATTGCCTACTAAGAGCGAACAAACCGACTTATTACAAGCAGTATACGGACGTAATGGTGAAAGTCCGCTGGTTGTAATTGCTGCAACTTCTCCTACTAATTGTTTCGATTCTGCATATATGGCAGCTAAGATAGCATTGGAACACATGACTCCTGTTATACTTCTTACAGATGGTTATATTGCTAATGGATCGGCTGCTTGGAAAATTCCTTCACTGAAGGACTATCCTGAAATTAAGCCAAATTACGTAACGAAAGAGATGCAAGAGGTTTGGAAACCTTATATGCGTAATCCTGAAACTCAGGTTCGTTACTGGGCTACTCCTGGAATGGAAGGTTTTATGCACAGAGTTGGTGGACTTGAAAAAGACTTTGTTACAAGTGCTATTTCTACCGATGCTGATAATCACCACAGAATGACGTTGACTCGTCAGGCTAAAATTGATTATATAGCTAACTGTATACCGGAACTTGAAGTACAAGGTGATAAAGATGCCGATTTACTTGTTGTAGGATGGGGTGGAACTTACGGACACCTTTATTCAGCTGTTGAAAAATGCAATGAGGAGGGAAAGAAAGTTGCTTTTGCTCATTTCCAATATATCAATCCACTACCAAAGAATACAGAAGAGGTGTTGAGAGCATTTAAAAAGATTGTTGTGGTAGAACAAAATCTTGGACAGTTTGCCGGTCTTCTTCGTATGAAGATTCCAGGACTGGATATTTGCCAGTTCAATAGAGTGAAAGGACAGCCTTTTAATGTAGTTAGACTTGTTGAAGAATTTACAAAATTGATGGAGGAAAAGTAAGATGAGCGAACAATTATATACAGCAAAAGATTTTAAGAGTGACCAGTATGTTCGTTGGTGTCCGGGTTGTGGTGACCATGCATTATTGAATTCATTACACAAGGCTATGGCTGAATTGGGTATTGCTCCTAATATGACAGCCGTTATTTCAGGTATTGGATGCTCTTCCCGCTTACCTTATTATATGAATACTTATGGCTTTCATACCATTCACGGACGTGCAGCAGCAATTGCTACCGGTGTAAAGGTTGCCAATCCGGATTTAACTGTTTGGCAGATCTCTGGTGATGGTGATGGATTGGCTATCGGTGGAAATCATTTTATTCATGCTATTCGTAGAAATGTCAATATCAATATAGTTCTTCTGAATAATCGTATTTACGGTTTAACAAAAGGGACAATACTCTCCAACTTCTCCTCGAGGATTTGTATCAAAATCGTCTCCTTATGGAACGGTAGAAGATCCTTTCCGTCCTGCAGAATTAATATTTGGTGCAAGAGGTAAGTTCTTTGGAAGATGTGTGGATGTAGATGGCCCGTGTTCTGTAGAAGTATTAACAGCTTCGGCTCGTCATAAAGGCGCTTCTGTTGTTGAGGTTCTGCAAAACTGTGTAATTTTCAATGATGGTTGTCATAGTGCTGTTGCTACGAAAGAAGGACGTGCAAAGAATGCAATTCATCTTAAGCATGGACAACCTATGTTGTTTGGCGAAAACAATGAAAAGGTTTGATGCAGGAAGGATTTGGTCTTAAAGTGGTGACTTTGGGCGAAAATGGTATCACAGAAAAGGATATCCTTGTACATGATGCTCATTGTGAAGATAATACTCTTCATATGAAGCTTGCTTTAATGGAAGGTCCTGATTTTCCTGTTGCTCTGGGAGTAATCAGGGATGTTGAGGCTCTTAGCTATGAAGAATGTGTATATGCACAAATAAAGGACGTTCAGGCAAAGAAACCTACTCGCAAATTAGAAGATTTCTTGCTTTGTGGTGAAACCTGGGAAATTAAATAATTCTCATTTATACTAAATATAATCAGGGGCTACTCGAATGAGCAGCCCCTGTTTTTGTTTTTTCGGGTTTCTATCTGAGACCTTTTTCAAGATTCAGAGACTTAATTTTACTTTCTTTGAGAATCTCCTTTCTTGAAACGGAATTTATTATTCTTTTTCTCCGAAAGCTAAATCTCCGGCATCTCCTAATCCCGGAACAATATAAGAGTGAGAATCAATTTTCAGGGTCAACTGCTGCACACCAGATAGTTGTGTTTTCTTCAGGAAGAACTTTTTGGATATAGTCAAGGGCTTGCTGGCTTGCAATAATACATGCAATATGTATTTCGTCTGGGCGACCTTTTGTTAACATAGCTCCGTAGCTAAGTTCCAATGAGCTTCCCGTTGCAAGCATTGGGTCTGTAATAATCAGTGTTTTACCGGCAATTCTTGGAGATGCAATATATTCAATATTGATTTCAAACTTAAGTGCATCCTTGTACTTACGGTATGCAGAAACAAAAGCATTCTCTGCTGTGTCGAAATAATTTAGGAATCCTTGGTGGAAAGGAAGTCCTGCACGAAGAATTGTACTGATAACGATTCTGTTATCCGGAGTATTTGTAGGAGCAATACCCAGCGGAGTCTGAATGTTTTGGTTGAGTAGGTAAACTCTTTACTCATCTCGTATGCCATAATCTCGCCAATGCGTTCAATATTACGTCGGAAACGCAAACGGTCGTTTTGAACTTCTACGTTTCTTATTTCTGAAACGTACTGATTTAGGATGGAATTTGTTTCACCGAAATTGATAATCTTCATTGTTTTTTTATTAAATAATTTATTATTTGATTTGTTCTATCATTTTTATATACATGTTTCTCCATCCTTTCCAAAAACAATCTTCAGCTAATGAAGAATTGTGGAAAAGAGTTATGAAATCACCATTAACAGCTTTTACTTTTGTAGCAAGCTCTTTAATCTTTTCAAGAGCTTCCTGAGGATTCATGTTGAAATCTCTATTCAAGGTAACATCCATAACTGCAGTTGGGTGAATGATGAGACTTGTTTCCTGCTCTTTTTCTAAATCATAGAATGTAAATGGAATACTTGTTCCTGCTCGGAATCCATATTGATTAGAATATAAAACGGAATAATCATCGCTAATGTCTGCATTCAATAACTGTCTGAAAGTCTCAGGAAACCTAAACGTAAGAAATGCTGTCTGCTAGCTTCAATTCTTCTATTCAGAATTCTCTCCAACTCCATTTTTTCTTCACAAAACTGTAGGTTATTGAATGCTGCTATATACGAAGGATGGATATTTACCTCATGTTTTTCCGGCTATCCTTCTTAACATTTTTCTATAGCGTTTGGATGCGTAAATATACCTTCGGTCAAATTTGCCGTAAGGTCCTACGTGCACAAAGAAAAGTCCCTTAACTCCAAGGTCTTGATAAAGCTGGAGAAGGAACTCGAAATTAAAATATATATCTTCTTTTAAATGTAGAATAGTTAAAAGACGCTCTCTGAAAATGGAAAAATCCATTTTTATTAAGTCTTTCGTCAGACAAAGTACATTTAATGCAAAACCTTTATTCCTGTAAAGATAAGGATGATCAATATCAATCGTAGGAATAAAACGGAATGATCGTGGCAAGAACTTGCATTCGGGATAAGCTTTAAGCAATTCAGTTTTGAGTGCATAAGCCCATTGATCAACTATGGGCTCTTCAATGCACCCCATTTTATTTAAAATGCTATTAGTGTATTGATATCGTCCGTGATTATCAAGTGTTACTGAATGGTATTCTTCATATCGGGTAATTAAATAAAAAGCTGCCGCAAATAAATCAAAAGGAATATCTCCTTTTTCTTGTGAAAAGAAAGCTGGCATATTTTTCCAGAGAATAATGTTACCGATCTCTGTTTTTTCAATACCTATATTATATAATAAGGAGTGAGGAACAATCCAGATACCTTTATTAAGATCTTCAGTGGAATAATTGATAGATGGTAATTGTGAATTGATAAATTCCTGTTTATTAGTGGAAAAAAAGAACTCAACTCCCAATATATCTTTGAATATCCGGGAAAAAATATACACCAATCTTGAGCTCTTTTTATGAGCAAATACTATTATCATTGCTTCCTTGCTTACCAATTTGCAAAATAACGAAAATTCTTTTAAATGAATCGCAATGTCTTCGTTAAATTGTTATGTAATTATAAAACGTATCTAATTAAAGAAAAATTTCTTTAATATGTTATTTCTTTCCAAATAAAGTATTACTTTTGTATTCGATTTACAAGGATTACTTGAAACCAAGGTAAAGTAGATTAAAATAGAGATATAGTATTACCAATTTAAATTAATTCAAAAGAAATGGCAAACTTAGATTTAAGCAAGTATGGCATTGTAGGTGCAACTGAGATCCTACACAACCCATCTTACGAACAATTGTTCGCGGAAGAAACAAAAGCTGGTTTGGAAGGCTACGAAAAAGGTCAGGAAACAGAACTAGGCGCAGTTAATGTAATGACAGGTGTTTATACTGGTCGTTCTCCTAAAGATAAATTCTTTGTTAAAGACGCTACTACAGAAAATACTGTATGGTGGACTTCTGATGAATACAAGAATGATAACAAACCTCTTTCAACTGAAAGCTGGAATGTATTGAAAGGAATCGTTACTAAAGAACTTTCTAACAAGAAACTTTTTGTAATGGATACTTTCTGTGGTGCTAACGAAAATACTCGTTTGAAGATTCGTTTCATCATGGAAGTTGCTTGGCAGGCACATTTCGTTAAGAATATGTTCATCCGCCCAACTGAAGAAGAATTGGCTAACTATGGTGAACCAGATTTCGTTGTAATGAATGGTTCTAAAACTGATGCTGGCGAAAACTTTGCTGAACTTGGTTTGAACTCTAAAACATTCGTAGTATTCAACTTGACTGAAAAAATTCAGTTGATCGGTGGTACTTGGTATGGTGGTGAAATGAAGAAAGGTATGTTCTCTTACATGAACTACTTACTTCCATTACAAGGTATGGCTTCTATGCACTGCTCTGCAAACACTAACGAAAAAGGTGAAACAGCTATTTTCTTCGGTTTGTCAGGAACTGGTAAAACTACTCTTTCTACAGATCCAAAACGTCAGCTGATTGGTGATGACGAACACGGATGGGATGACGAAGGTGTATTCAACTTCGAAGGTGGTTGCTACGCTAAGGTTATTAACTTAAGCAAAGAACACGAACCAGATATCTACGCAGCTATCAAACGTGACGCTCTTCTTGAAAACGTTACTGTTGATGCTAACGGTAAGATCAACTTCGATGATAAATCAGTAACAGAAAACACTCGTGTTTCTTATCCTATTTATCACATCGAAAACATTGTTAAGCCAGTTTCTAAGGCTCCTGCAGCTAAGAAGGTAATCTTCTTGTCAGCTGACGCATTCGGTGTTCTTCCTCCAGTATCTATCTTATCTCCAGAACAAACTCAATATTACTTCCTTTCTGGTTTCACTGCTAAATTAGCTGGAACAGAACGTGGTATTACTGAACCAACTCCAACATTCTCTTCTTGTTTCGGTGCTGCATTCCTTTCTTTGCACCCAACAAAATATGCTCAGGAATTGGTTAAGAAGATGGATAAATCAGGTGCAAAAGCATACTTGGTTAACACAGGATGGAATGGTACTGGTAAGAGAATCTCTATCAAAGATACAAGAGGTATTATCGATGCTATCCTTGACGGTTCAATCGACAAGGCTGAAACTAAGACTATCCCTTACTTCTCATTTGTAGTTCCTACAGCTCTTCCAGGTGTAGATCCTAAGATCTTAGATCCTCGTGATACTTATGCTGATGCAGCTCAATGGGAAGAAAAAGCAAAAGATCTTTCTGCTCGTTTCATCAAGAACTTTGCTAAGTTCACAGGTAACGAAGCTGGTAAAGCATTAGTTGCTGCTGGTCCTCAACTTTAATAAAGTTACCCCCCTTTATATTTATAGAACCAAAAGAGGGCAGTCTTGTATGAGATTGCCCTCTTTTCATTTTATAGCTATAGAAGAATCTTTGATTTATTACAGTTTATCTCTAGTTGCTTTTAGTTGTAATGCTATAAGATATTTATTAAAGAGACCTCTAGCTGTTAAAAGTTTCTATCTTCCTCCTGTAATGAATTTTAATGTGGCAGGGCAATGTTTGTGAAGGATAGAATGAAGCATGATGATAAGTATTATTATTACTATTGGGGAAGTAAAGTATAGTGTGATTAATTCTATCTCACTATTTGGCTCAATGACTTTAAAAAGAGTTTTTCTCAACAGTCGCTGTAGGGGCTCATGCATGGCATAAATCAAGAAGCTGGCATTAGAAAGCTTTGTTATAATCTGTAGCTTATTCTTTTTAAACTAAACATGCAGTGATATTAATGAAAAATATAATTCCAGCTATTATTCCCAATTTGTGAATATAAATATTATATATGTAGCTTTTAGTTACAAAATCCGATAAAACAAGAATAGGATATATTAAATAGCTAAAGCGAATGTGTTGAAATTGGTAATGAAGGAATGATTTATTTTCAAGACTAAAATATGCCCCTAATGAAAAGAAAAACAATGAAGTAATACTGAATCCTGGAGTTTTTATCCAGAAACCTAAATACCAAAGAATACCAATTATTATAATTCCCCAATGTTTAATGCTGGTAATAATTATTTTTATTATAGGACTGAGTATAGCTATAACCATTAAATCTCTCAGGAACCAGAATTGCCCTACTATAGGGTCGCTTCCTTCTAAAGCCCAAAATGCACAAAGAAAATCATAAAATGAATAGTCTTTGATAAGTTTATGTTCTCCGGAAAATAATGTACTAACAGATGGAATTATTTGTGCTGTGTAAAATAGAGCTAGGATTAATGTATTCCAGAATAAATATGGGATAAGGAGGCTTCTTACTCTTTTCTTAATTTTATTATTATAGCTATTCTGCTTTTTTAGAAAGAACAGATACCCTGATATTAAAAAAAAGCAAGGAACGCATACACTTGTGAGTATTCTGGATATTAGGTATTGAACACTGTCATTTATAGGAAACTGATTCGATATTCCCACGGTCTCACCATTAATTGTTAGTCCTCCATAAGCATGAGTGAAGACGATGCCTATAATTAATGGTAGTCTTAAGAAGGAGATAATTTTCGATTCTAGCTTTTCTGCAGACATATTTTTTCTTTTTTAAAGAAAAAGCCTGAAAGTGAACTTCCAGGCTTTATTATGTGGATCGATTCTTGAACCAATTATGATCTTGAACTACGTTTGCGTTCATTTTCATCTAAGATGACTTTGCGCATACGCATGTGTTTAGGAGTGATTTCTACATATTCGTCTTCCTTAATGTATTCCAACGCTTCTTCAAGTGAGAAAACAATAGGAGGAATAATTCTGGCTTTATCATCAGTACCGGAAGCACGAGTATTAGTCAGTTTCTTTGATTTGGTTACATTAACCACAAGGTCGTTGTCTTTGCAGTGTTCACCAACAACTTGTCCGGCATATACCTCTTCCTGAGGGAAGATAAAGAACTTACCACGATCCTGAAGTTTGTCGATTGCATAAGCAAATGCTGTACCTGCTTCCATTGCAACGATAGAACCGTTGGTGCGACGTTCGATTTCTCCCTTGTGTGGTTGGTATTCTTTGAAGCGGTGAGCCATGATAGCTTCTCCGGCAGATGCAGTAAGTACGTTAGTACGCAAACCGATGATACCGCGTGAAGGCATATCAAATGTCATGGTGATACGTTCTCCGTTATTTTCCATAGAAGTCATTTCGCCCTTTCTACGAGTAACCATATCAATAATCTTACTTGAATATTCTTCAGTAACATTGATTGTAAGTTCTTCAATAGGCTCACATTTTCTTCCATCTATTTCTTTATAGATAACCTGTGGTTGTCCTACCTGAAGTTCATATCCTTCGCGGCGCATAGTCTCGATTAGGACAGACAGGTGAAGTACACCACGACCAAATACTAACCATTTATCAGATGTGTCACTTTTTTGAACGCGAAGAGCAAGGTTTTTATCCAATTCTTTTTCCAAGCGGTCGTTGATGTGGCGGGATGTCACAAATTTACCATCTTTTCCAAAGAAAGGAGAATCATTGATAGTGAAGAGCATACTCATAGTTGGCTCGTCAATAGCAATTGGCTTCAATGGTTCAGGATTCTCAATGTCGCAGATTGAATCACCGATATCAAAATTTTCTATACCTATTAATGCACAAATATCACCTGAAGAGACTTCTTTTGTTTTAGCACGTCCAAGTCCCTCGAATACATGCACTTCTTTAATTTTCGATTTAACAATGGAACCATTCTTTTCACCAAAGACACAGCCATGTTTTCAGTTAATGTACCACGGTGAACACGACCAATGGCAATACGTCCTGTAAATGAAGAATAATCCAGTGATGTGATTAACATCTGAGGAGTTCCTTCTAAAAATTCAGGAGCTGGAATATTTTCAACGATGCAATCCAATAAAGGAAGTATGTTGTCAGTAGGTTGTTGCCAGTCCTCGCTCATCCATCCATTCTTTGCAGAACCATAGATAACCGGGAAGTTTAACTGTTCTTCTGTAGCATCAAGGCTGCACATTAAATCGAATACCATTTCGTGAACTTCATCAGGACGGCAGTTTGGTTTATCAACCTTGTTAATACAAACAACAGGTTTTAAACCGATTTCAAGTGCTTTTTGAAGAACGAAACGTGTTTGAGGCATTGGGCCTTCAAAAGCATCAACCAACAATACGCATCCGTCAGCCATATTAAGCACACGCTCAACTTCACCACCGAAGTCAGAGTGTCCCGGAGTATCAATAATGTTGATTTTTGTCCCTTTATAATTGATGGAAACGTTCTTTGAAAGAATTGTTATACCTCTTTCTCGTTCGAGGTCATTGTTATCCAGAATTAATTCACCACTTGTTTGATTGTCGCGGAACAAGTGTCCGGCTAAAAGCATCTTGTCGACTAGTGTCGTTTTCCCATGGTCAACATGGGCAATAATTGCAATGTTTCTAATATTTTGCATATAGGTAAGTAATTTGGCCGCAAAGGTACGACAAAATATCGGAACTTGTATATTAATTGATGTAAAAGCAACAGCTAACTCCCTGAAAAATGATGTATTAATGGAAATAATCTGCGTTTTAAAGTTAAAATAGGTTGGTTTAAAGAAAGTTATTAATAAAAAAGTCAATAAACTTATTAATTATTTGATTTAAAGCTTTGTGGAATAGAAGATAATATCTATCTTTGCACGCTCAAAGAAATATTTTATATATAAAAAATCTAAGAATTATGTATTTAGATGTAGCTAAGAAAAAAGAAATCTTTGAAAAGTACGGAAAGTCTAACACTGATACTGGGTCACCTGAATCTCAGATAGCATTGTTCTCATACCGTATTTCTCACCTGACTGAGCACCTTAAGCTCAACAGAAAAGATTATACCACAGAGAGATCATTAACTATTTTGGTAGGAAAACGTCGTAAATTACTTAACTACCTTAAAAACAATGATATCGAAAGATATCGTGCTATTGTTAAGACTCTCGGATTAAGAAAGTAATTTCTTACGAAAGTATTGTCAAGGTCGTTTCCTTTATAGGAGACGACCTTGTTTTTTTCTCCTCCCCTCCATAATCCTTAAAAATATTGAGAACAAAGTCCTTTTATGCGTGTTATTCTATATGTTATTCATAAAAGGTTATTTATTGATCCTGATAATTTCTTAGAAAACCCTTTTATTTGATTAAAGATTTATCTATTTTTGCCGATAATTGATAATGAATTAATATATTAAAGAGAATATATGGACAATAGTAAAATTGTAGGAGAGAAGATTAAAGCACTTCGTGAATCAAAAGAAATAAGTATTGAAGACTTGGCTGAACGTTCTGGTTTAGCGGTTGAGCAAATTGAACGTATTGAAAATAATATAGATATACCTTCTTTGGCGCCACTGATTAAAATCGCACGTGTGCTGGGAGTACGTTTAGGTACCTTCCTTGATGATATGACAGATGAAGGACCAGTGCTTTGTCGCAAGAAAGAGGCTTCTGATACCATTAGCTTCTCTAACAATGCTGTTCGTTCCCGCAAACATATGGAATACCATTCTCTTTCAAAATCGAAAGCAGATCGCCATATGGAACCTTTCATTATTGATGTTGCCGAAAGTTCGGATAATGAATTTATTCTTTCTTCTCACGAAGGTGAAGAATTTATTATGGTTATGGAAGGAACCATGGAAATTAACTATGGAAAGAACACTTATGTACTTGAGGAAGGAGATAGTATTTATTATGATTCTATTGTTCCTCACCATGTGCATGCTTTTGAAGGACAAGCTGCTAAAATATTAGCCGTAATCTATACTCCTATTTAATACATAATACACATCTATGCAGTTATTTGACAGAACCTTGGGGCAGTGGCTGGAGCACTGGGCTGAGGTAACTCCCGATAAGGAATACATTGTTTATTCCGACAGAAACTTACGCTTTACCTGGAAGCAATTTAATGATCGTGTTGATGAAATGGCAAAGGGTCTTCTTTCTATTGGCGTAACCAAAGGTTCGCATGTAGGAATCTGGGCGACTAATGTACCCGACTGGCTTACATATCTTTATGCCTGTGCCAAGATTGGTGCCATATATGTTACGGTTAATACCAATTATAAGCTGTCTGAGTTGGAATATCTTTGCAAAAATTCAGATATGCACACATTATGTATTACCAATGGTGACAGGGATAGCGACTTTGTGGATATGGTCTATAAAATGTTACCGGAACTGAAAACCTGTCAACGTGGACATCTGGAAAGCAAGCATTTTCCTGAAATGAAGAACGTGATTTACATCGGTCAGGAAAAGTTGCGTGGAATGTATAATTCACAGGAAATACTTCTTCTTGGACGTAATATGGACAACAACACTCTGGATGAAGCTGAAAAGCAGGTTAATTGTCATGATGTTGTTAATATGCAGTATACCTCCGGTACTACTGGTTTCCCAAAAGGGGTTATGCTTTCTCATCATAATATTGCAAATAATGGCTATCTAACTGGTGAGCACATGAAGTTTACGGCCGACGATAAGCTTTGTTGTTGTGTACCCTCTGTTTCACTGTTTTGGGGTAGTACTTGCATCTATGAATGTGTTAACACATGGATGTACACAAGTAATGGTAGAGCGTTTTGATCCGTTGGTTGTACTTGCTTCTATTCATAAAGAAAGGTGTACAGCTGTTTACGGTGTGCCAACAATGTTTATAGCTGAACTTCATCACCCAATGTTCGATATGTTCGATCTTACTTCGCTTCGTACGGGTATTATGGCCGGATCACTCTGTCCTGTGGAACTTAATGAAGCAGGTGCAAGAGAAAATGTATATGAAGGTTACCAGCGTTTACGGTCTTACAGAAACGTCGCCCGGTATGACTCAAACCCGAATAGACGATTCTTTGAAGCCAGATGCAACACAGTGGGTTATGAGTTCGAATTTACTGAAGTAAAAGTTCTCGATCCTGAAACAGGCGAGGAGTGTCCAGGTTGGTGTTCAGGGTGAAATGTGCAACCGTGGTTATAATACCATGAAAGGGTTATTATAAGAACCAGAAGCAACTGCCGAGGTTATCGATAAGAATGGATTCCTTCATTCCGGAGATCTTGGAATAAAAGACGAGGATGGTAATTATCGTATTACAGGCCGTATTAAGGATATGATTATTCGTGGAGGAGAAAATATTTATCCTCGTGAAATAGAAGAGTTCTTATATAAACTTCCAGGAGTGAAAGATGTGCAGGTTGCCGGAGTACCATCTGAAAAGTATGGCGAAGAGGTAGGTGCATTTATTATTCTCCATGAAGGTGTTGATATGCAGACATCTGATGTACGTGAATATTGCAAGGATAAAATATCAAGATATAAGATACCTAAATATGTGTTCTTTATCAATGAATTCCCGATGACGGGAAGTGGTAAGATTCAGAAGTTTAAGCTGAAAGAAATGAGCTTAAAACTTTGTAAAGAACAAGGAATTAGAAATTATCTAATAGTTAGAATATAGCTTTTTAGTCCCGGCCAATAACAGAAGTTTTTGGTCGGGACTTCTTTTTCTTAGCCTTTGATATTCTCTTTTTTGCTAAAAGAGAATAAAAGAAAGTATAAAGAGGTGAGTATCATACTTAAAAAATCCGAATACCTTTGTTGCACTATTTAGAAAATCTTATCTTTGCCAAATTAATTTAATAAACTAATTATATTTTAGTATGTCTACAAAATTATTCTCTGAACTGCCTTATAAAGTGGCAGACATTACGCTTGCAGACTTTGGTCGCAAGGAACTCGATTTGGCAGAACAAGAAATGCCCGGGCTTATGGCTCTTCGCGAAAAGTATGGAGAATCTAAACCTCTGAAAGGTGCTCGTATTATGGGCTCACTTCACATGACTATCCAGACTGCAGTGTTAATTGAAACATTGGTTGCTTTGGGTGCTGATGTTCGCTGGTGCTCATGTAATATATATTCTACACAAGATCATGCAGCTGCTGCAATTGCTGCTGCCGGAGTTCCTGTTTTTGCATGGAAAGGTGAAACTTTGGAAGAATATTGGTGGTGTACACTTCAGGCTTTAACATTCCCAGGTCACCAGGGACCTACAGTGATTGTTGACGATGGTGGTGATGCTACCATGATGATTCATTGCGGATATGACGCAGAAAAAGATGCTTCTTTCCTTGATAACGAAGTTAGCGCTGAAGATGAAAAGCAATTATATGCTATTCTGAAGAATGTTTTAAAGGAAGATAATGGTATCTGGGGACGCATGGTACCTGAAATCCGTGGTGTTTCTGAAGAAACAACAACAGGTGTTCACCGTTTGTATCAAATGAAGGAAGAAGGAAAACTTCTTTTCCCTGCATTTAACGTAAACGACTCTGTTACTAAATCTAAGTTCGATAACCTATATGGCTGCCGCGAATCTTTGGCAGATGGTATCAAACGTGCTACAGATGTAATGATTGCCGGTAAGGTAGCTGTTGTTTGTGGTTACGGTGATGTTGGTAAGGGATGCTCTCATTCCATGCGTTCTTATGGCGCAAGAGTTATCGTTACTGAAATAGATCCTATCTGTGCGCTTCAGGCTGCAATGGAAGGTTTCGAAGTAATGACAATGGAAGATGCCGCTAGTCAGGGAAATATCTTTGTTACAACTACCGGTAATATTGATATTATCCGCATTGATCATATCGAAAAGATGAAAGATCAGGCTATCATCTGTAACATTGGTCACTTTGACAATGAAATACAGGTTGAGAATCTGAAGAACTATCCTGGTATCAAGTGCCGCAACATCAAACCACAAGTTGATCAATACTTCTTCCCTGACGGACACTCTATTCTTCTTCTTGCTGATGGTCGTTTGGTTAATCTAGGTTGTGCTACTGGTCACCCATCATTTGTAATGAGTAACTCATTTACAAATCAGACATTGGCTCAGATTGAACTGTTCCAGAAGAAATATGAGATTGATGTTTATCGTTTGCCAAAAGAATTGGACGAAGAAGTTGCTCGTCTTCACCTGGAAAAGATTGGTGTGAAATTAACCAAGCTTACTCCAGAGCAGGCTGCTTATATTGGAGTATCGGTTGATGGCCCTTATAAAGCAGATCACTACAGATATTAATTCATAAAATAAATTGTGAGTAGAAAGTTCAACTATTAAAGATTATGATGAAGAAATCATTGCCGGATATTATTGCGATAATAGCATTTGTTGTTATATCGGTTGCTTATTTCTTTCCTGCTATAACTGAGGGAAGAGTTCTTGCCCAACATGATTCTGTTGCAAGTATCGGACTGGGGCAGGAGTCGAAAGAATTCACCGAGAAAACGGGAGAGAAAACCAGGTGGACTAATGCAATATTTGGTGGCATGCCTACTTATCAAATCTCGCCAACTTATGATTCTACCAATGTAGTCAGAGGTGTCGAAAATGTTTATAAACTATTTTTTGCCCGATTATGTTTATCTGGTATTTATCATGTTGCTTGGCTTCTATATCCTTATGCGGGCATTTAACTTTTCAGTCTATTTGTCCGTATTGGGAGCAATAGTCTGGGCTTTCTCTTCTTACTTCTTTATTATTATAGGTGCAGGTCACATTTGGAAATTTGTTACACTGGCCTATATCCCGCCAACAATAGCAGGAATTGTGCTGGCATACCGAAAGAAATACCTGATTGGTGGTGTGCTAACCGCTTTCTTTATTGCATTGCAGATTCTTTCTAACCACGTACAAATGACCTACTATTTTCTGTTCGTCATTCTGTTTATGGTTATTGCTTATTTGTTGAGGCTTACAAAAATAAAGAGCTGCCACATTTCTTTAAAGCAAGTGGTGTATTGGTTATCGCTGCCTTAGTGGGTGTATCAGTAAATATCTCTAATCTGTATCATACATATAAGTATAGCAAAGATACCATGCGCGGTAAGTCCGAATTGGTGAAACAAAACTCAGCCAACCAGACTAACAGCGGATTGGAACGCGATTATATTGTTCAGTGGAGTTATGGTATAGGAGAAACATTCTCTTTGCTTGTTCCCGATGTTAAAGGGGGAGCTTCTGTTCCTTTGGCTAACAATGAATCTGCTATGAAGAAAGCAGATCCTACTTATGCTCAGCTTTACGCTCAGATAGGGCAATATTGGGGAGAACAACCCGGTACTTCTGGTCCTGTTTATGTAGGTGCATTCATATTGACACTCTTTATTCTTGGACTTTTCATTGTGAAAACTCCGGTTAAATGGGCTCTGCTTGCAGCAACGGTTTTATCAATTCTTCTATCCTGGGGAAGAAACTTCATGGGCTTTACCGATTTCTTCCTCGACTACATTCCAATGTATTCCAAGTTCAGGGCAGTATCTTCAATTCTTGTTATAGCAGAATTTACTATTCCATTACTGGCTATACTTGCATTAAAGGAGATTGTTGAAAAGCCGGAGATTCTGAAACAGAATCTGAAGCAATTCTATATCAGCTTAGGATTAACAGGAGGTGTTGCTTTACTGTTTGCCTTAGCTCCAACGCTCTTCTTCCCTTCTTATATTTCATCAGGGGAGATGCAAGCTTTGCAAAACGGTATCCCAGCAGAACAGTTATCGCCAATAATTGCAAACCTTACCCAGATTCGCCAAAGCATCTTCACGTCAGATGCATGGAGAAGCGTTATTATAATCTTGATTGGTGCTGCATTAATCCTAGCATACAATGCAGGTAAGCTAAAAGCAAACCTGATGGTTCTGGCTCTTACAGTTCTCTGTTTAGGAGATATGTGGAGTGTGAACAAGCGTTATTTGAAAGATTCTGATTTTGTTGAACCGGAACAGAGAATGGTTTCTGTTCAGAAAACTCAGACAGATGAGTATATTCTTCGTGATAAGAGTCTGGATTACCGCGTTCTTAACTTTGCAGTAAGCACTTTCAATGATAACAATACATCTTACTGGCATAAGAGTGTGGGTGGTTATCATCCGGCTAAGCTAAGACGTTATCAGGAGATGATTGACCATCATATTTCAAAAGAGATGGCATATCTACAACATCAGATTCCTGCAGTTCAGGGGGATATGACAAAGATAAACTCTGATTCAATCAGTGTAATAAATATGCTGAATACTAAATACTTATCTTCCCAACAGGTAACAGTCAAACAGCGCCACTTCAGAACCCGTATGCTTATGGCAATGCATGGTTTGTTGAAAATGTGAAGTACGTACAGAATGCAAACGAGGAAATTGATGCTTTGAATACAACAGTACCTACAAAAACGGCAGTTGTGTCTAATGACTTCAAACAAGTATTTAATGGTGTTCAAACAGCATTTAAAGATTCTTTGTCCACTGTTAAACTAACCTCTTATGCACCGAACGCACTGACGTATGAAACTTCTTCATCTAAGGACGGAGTAGTTGTCTTCTCTGAAATCTATTATCCGGGATGGCAGGCTTATCTTGACGGACAAGCAGTAGATCATGGTCGTGCCGACTATATTCTTCGAGCTATGAAGGTTCCAGCAGGTAAGCATAAGATTGAATTCAAGTTCGATCCTCAGTCTATTCACACAACCGAGAATATTGCTTATGTTGCTTTAGGAGTATTGATACTTGGTGCAATAGGAGTGATTGTAATTGAAGTAAGAAAGAAGAAACAGTAATATTACTGATAAGAAATAAGAATCGCCGGTTAAGTATATTTTAGTGCTTAACCGGCGATTCTGTTATTTAGGCATTACCAAAATATACATTTCAATAGAATTACATGTCTTCGAGAGTCAGGCAAGCAGTCTCTATTTCATATTTAAAAAATAATCTCGTGCGTAGTGTTTCAATCTTTTGTTGAAATAGTTCTGGCTTGAAGTTCTTGCGTTGACGTTTTACTTCGGCAATAAAGACTTTGGATGATTCTGCTGAAATTGCAATGATATCTATTTCATTCTGATCCACATTCTTTCCTTTAGAGGTTTCCCACCAGGAACCTATGTTTTTATAAATCTGTTTTTCTCTGAGTTGTTCACGAAAGTACCGTTCCAATGTCGAACCGGAATAGGTTGGATAATCAGCTTTTACGATTTCGGCAAGTTTTGTGAATAATCCAGCTTGTACAAAATCCTGATGTTTCACAATGTATCTGAACCAGAAACGCAAAAAGTTATCAGTAATTTCATATCGTACATTTTGAGTTCCTTCTTTAGCTAATATAGGCCTTTTCTTAGAAATCACTTCATAATCCTCTTCCAGGCGTTGCAATAACCCCCCCACACTTGCATTGCCTATAAATTCAGATATTCCGGAAGCAGTGTTATTCCCAGAAGCAATGGCTGAAAGAATGGCATAATAATTACCATATTTTTTCCCAAATTCCTGAATGAGCAAAACGTTTCCTTCTTCAAGAAAAATAGAATTTTCTTGTATAACGGAATCGATCATTTTTTTCATTGTGAAACATCCCTTATCCAGTAGAAGCTCAATATATTTTGGAACTCCACCAGTGAGTGTATAAAGAGCTAAAAGATCATCATTCGTATAGTTTGGATGATAATCGGATAATATTTGTTTGAGAACTGTGGTAGTAAACGGTTTTAATTTGATAATACTATCGCAACGTCCATACAAAGGCTCTTTATAGTCCATAAATATTTTGTGCATAAGTGTATAGACTGAACCGCTTGCGATCCAATTAACGTGAGTTGTATCTTGTATCTATCCCAAATATCTTGTATTCCACTATATATAGATGGGTTTATGTAAAAAAACTCTTGAAATTCATCTATGACTAAATTAAACGATAGGTTTTTACCAATAGTCATTAAAGATTCAAAAAGACTCACAAAAGAGGTAACCTCAGATGATACGTATGTATTTAATGAGTGACTTACCGTTTCTGCAAACTGTGAGCATAATGTAGCCTCATTACTTCTGCGAACAAATAGATATACAGTAGGAGTTTTTTCACAACTCTTTAAAATCAGCTTTGTCTTGCCGATACGTCTGCGTCCGGTCAAAGCAGTCATTTGAGAATGATTGTTGAATGCAACATCTCTTGTCTGAAGCAATAACTCTAATTCTTTTTCTCGATTATAAAATTTCATAAGGCTTATTTATTTTATCGCCACCGTTATTTTCGCGGCGGCGAAATTTAATACAAATATAGATGTTTCTAAATAAACAATGAAATTTCGCAATGGTTATTTTCGCCACTGCGAAATTATGCTATTTAAAAGTATATTCTTAGGAATTTATTTAACCAACTCAAGAAGTAATATGTTGCCATATTGGGAAGCCTTAATTTGCCAAATCGGGAAAAGAAATAATGCCAAACTCGGAAATATGTATTTTATTTATGATTGACAGAATATTCTTATTTATTAAAAATCGCCGATTAAGTCTATTTTAGTGCTTAACCGGCGATTTTGTTTATTGCGTATTAATGCTTATTTGTATCTGTATTGTAAAAATATAAATGCAGCTTAAGATCAATAGTTTTTATCTTCTTTTTTCATTAACTATTATACAAAAGATTGAAACAACTTTTAAGAGCCAATATTTAAGAACTAACAAAATATCTTTGCTATGGCTTACAAGTCTATCGCATCATTTTTTTATTATATACAACATAAGAACGATGCATGCTCTTTATATCAGTCGTTATCTCAAAAGGATTAATAATATCTTCACCTATCGCAGCTGCAAATTCGAAGCAAATTTCATCAATAAACTCATCCTCAACTTCCGTTCTTTTATCAAGAATTATCTTCACTTGTATAATGTTGCCTTTAAGAATATCAAATGAAATATTTATAAAATGATCATTAATATTTCGCAAAATGTAATCACACAAACCGCATTTAAGTATTTTTGCATTGTAATTATTCATAATGTTTCAGCTTTTGAATATAGGTTATGTGTTAACCATGTGTAATAAATTGGCAGAAACTCTCCGGGATTTTCATTAAATTGCTTTTTTGAAAGAAAAATTGTCTTATTGATATAGTATAATCACTTAAATATATATGCATTTTATCAATAATGTTTTCATCTAAAGAGGTGTCCTCTAACAAAACTATTTGGAGCAATAAGCCGTTACCGCTTAAAGAATAGCTTATATCAAGAATATTCTCAGTCATTTGCAATAGAAAAACATCTATTAAGCGCATTTAATATCAATAAATTCTCTAAAATTTTCCATAAACAATTATTTAGCTTTCCATAATGGAGTTTGGTATTATCAACTTAAAATTGACATTAAGTTACTCCATATCTAATTCAGGTTATACTAAGAACAGAATTGCATTCACTTAAAATGTACTAGGCAAAGCCAACAACTGATATTGTATTGTCTTAGCTAAACGATAATGACCTAAAGCATTTGGATGCAGACGATCGGTTTTGCTGTCATGAAAATACGGAACGTTGGAATCGTTTAATGGATATAACCCGCTTATAGAATGCAAATCAATTAGCGGAACCGCCCAATAATCGCTAGCTTGTTTTAAAACCTCTATATACGAATCAATGTATAGGCCGAGATCATTTGCATAGTTCTCATCAGGTTGCACATTCTTTTGGCTGAATGTAGCGAAAGCTCTATGAATCGGTGTCATAATAACAATCTGTTTATTGCCATAATGCGTTTTTAGAAATGACATTACTTTGTTAATCCGGCACAGAAAGTTGAGTCGCATAATATAGGTTCGCGATGCTTGCGTGTTACTGTTTGTCCGTTGAAATTAGTCTTTTGAGTTGTTTCAGTAAAGAACTTACCCAGCGGAGTATTGTGGTTATAATCATTTGTACCTGCCCAAATAAAAATGGCATCAATAGAATCTGCTTTCTCGCTGTATAACTTATTCGCCATTTTATATATACCATCCCATTGGTAGCCACTCTTTGCATATACACAATAATCAGTACCCATAAGTTCTTTCAGATACTGCCAGTACCATACGGATGTGGCATTATTGCCGGGATCGGTCATTGAATCGCCTAGGAATGCTATTTTTGGCCCTGCCATTGTGTGTTAAGTGTCTTTTCGTTTTCTTTGATAGTCACCTTTCCCATGACCGATTGTCCATTCTGGGCATTAACTAAAGCTTGTGCCAAGTTTAGTACAACCAGCAATAATGTAATTACATGCTTCTTCATAATATTTTATTTATTGATAAACAGTGTTGTTTTGTATTTTCATTCATTATTCGCCTAATGAAGTCTTTCATCACGTATAAACCAGACAAACTTAGTGTATATTTTCGATTAATTGTTGCCACAGAATAAGAAATTGTTCAGGCTTTGCATGGTTATAACTGTGAAGCCATATTTATATAAAATGAATATTGATAATCAATACTTTATAAATATTAGGTGTCAGATCCTATGTTTGCAATAAATATGCTGGAGTGAAAAAATAAGAAGCATAAGCTAAGAGTATTTTTTATATTTGAGGTACCAAACTTAAACATTCAAATATTCAAAGCTTATGCGTACACAAAGTAACAAAGTAAATTTCAATGGAGAAAATATTTATGTTGGAATTGATGTTCATCTAAAGAGTTGGGCAGTGACAATCTACACAGAACATTTGCATCATAAGACTTTTAGTCAGCCACCGGTTCCCATATTATTATGGAAATATCTGGATGAAAATTTCCCTGGTGGTAATTACTATTCTGCTTATGAAGCCGGATTCTGTGGATTTCATATTCACTTTGAACTGGAAAAGTTGAATATAAAAAATATAGTAGTCAATCCCGCTGACATACCGACTAGTCAAAAGGAACATGTGCATAAGAATGATTCTTGCGATAGTAAGAAAATAGCCCGTTCTCTGAGAGCTAAAGAACTCACCGGAATACATATTCCATTGATTGAAACCTTAGAAAATCGTTCTTTGCTTCGTTCTCGAGAAATGTTAGTAAAGGATCTGGTTCGTTTTAAACTGCGAATAAAGTCTTTTCTTTATTTTTATGGGATAGCCTATCCTCCTGAATTTGAAAAGTCATCTTGTCATTGGTCAAAACGTTTTCTTAAATGGCTAAAAGAAATATCTCTAAATACGCAAAATGGGAATGAAGCATTATCCCTATTGATAACGGAAGTAGAACAGCAGCGTCTTCTTTTATTAGAAGTGAATAAGAAAATTCATAGCTTGGCTATTTCTGATAAATATATTAAAGAGATGGAATTAATAAGAAGTGTCCCTGGAATAGGCTTGATTACAGGACTTACTTTTCTGTTGGAAATAGAAAATATAGAGCGATTTTCCAACACAGACAAGCTAGCCTGTTTTGTAGGAATAATACCAACTTGTCATTCGAGTGGAGAAACGAGTAATAATGGAGAAATGACCTTTAGAGGGCAAATTCATTTAAAGAAAGGTCTGATTGAAAGTGCTTGGGTTGCTTCAAGAATAGATCCAGCTCTGACACATAGTTTTATTAAGCTTTGCAAAAGAATGGAACCTAATAAGGCAATCATACGAATTGCGAGAAAATTGTTAAACAGAATATATTATACTCTAAAAAAGGAACATAAATACGAATATGGAATGGTTAAATAATAATATCCATATAAAACCTATATAAAGAGTGACCGCTAGCCACCTCTTGCAGCTATGCCTGCTTTGGCAGATTGCGGCCTCTTTTCCTATTGAACTGAAAAGGATTATGTAGAAACTGAAAGGATCAGTTAGAACTACTTATAGAAGGTTGTTTTATATAGGAATTTACTAATCATTTTTGAGGCTAGAGAAACATGTATGATAGGTTTTCTTAGCCATATAGCGATATCTGTAACATAAAAAGAGGGGAAAATCATACAGACTGTCCCCTTAAAATGATGTTACAGCGTAACGCAGGAAGTTTATTGCTGACAAGTTGCTCCTCAGCAGAGCTTGTTTCCTCTTAAACTGCCTGATTACAAAGCTAATAAAAAGTATAATAAATATTAATAATACTCTTATAATTTGGATTACAACATAGAAGAGGTGGCAGTAAAAAAGCCTTTTTTGCCTTTCCAGAAATAAAAATTTGAAAAATCAGCAAATTTGATCTGTACCCCAAAAAGTTAGACAAAAACTTTTGGGGCATTTTATGGAAACAAGTAAAAGAAAAAATCAGCGTTATAGTTATGCTGATAAATTGCAAGTAATCGAACTCTATGAAAAAGGTTATGGTTCAACGAAAATAAGTAGAGAATTACAGATATGCATTACAGTTGTAAAAATCTGGATTCGCATGTATCAACATTATGGAACCTCTGCATTTACTAAACAACCCAATAAAAAGCTGAGTGTAGAATTAAAGAAGCAAATAGTACAAGATGTCTTAAATAATTCTTATCTTACCAAACGGTAGCACTCAAATATCACATAGGCCAGTCAACAGCTTATAATTTGGTCCAACTTGTAAAAAAGGAAGGCTTTTCAGCATTAAAAGGAAAAAAACGAGGGCGTCCAAAAACAGTCATGGGAAGACCAAAGAAGAAACAGCCAGAAACAGAATTAGAGAAGCTGGAAGAAGAACTTCGTTATTTATGAGCGGAGAATGCATACTTAAAAAAAGTGAAGACTTTAGTTCAGGAACGGCTATTACGCGAAAGCGGGAAGCAGTCAAAGCCATCGAAGAACTAAAGTTGGAACATAAGCTTCACATTTGCTGAAAGCTTCATCGATGGCCCGTGCAACATTCTATTATCATTTACAACAGAAACAGAAACCCGACAAATATCATTTTGTATGTGAGCAGATAGATGAAATTTTTAAAGCCAACATGGGGAGATATGGCTCTAGACGAATAACCATGGAACTTCATAATAGATCCATTAAAATCAATCATAAAACAGTTGAACGACTTATGCGTGAGCATGGAATAAAATGTCAGGTAAGGCTTAAGAAGTATCGTTCTTATCGAGGACAAGAAGGTAAGGTCGCCCCTAATATACTGGAACGTGATTTTGCTGCTACTTCCCCAAATAGTAAATGGGTGACTGATGTTACTGAGTTTGCTTTGTTTGGTCAGAAAAGGTATTTATCTCCTATTTTAGACCTTTATAATGGTGAAATAATAAGTTACACTATTAGTGAACGCCCTGATTTGTTTATGGTGACAAGCATGCTTGCTAAAGCTATTAAGAATGTAAAGAGTATTTCTGATTTAGTTTTGCACTCAGATCAAGGTTGGCACTATCAACACATAACTTATCAAAATACTCTAATAAAGACAGGCATTACTCAAAGTATGTCCAGGAAAGGGAATTGTTTGGATAATGCTGTTATGGAAAACTTTTTTGGGCTTCTTAAATCAGAATTGATATATTTGCAGAAGTTTGAATCTATTCAACACTTTGAATCTGAACTTAAAAACTATATATATTATTATAACAATCACAGAATCAAAGCAAAACTAAAAGGACTAAGTCCGGTTATGTTCCGAACTCAGTCCTATTAATACATTTATTAACCTGTCTAACTTTTTGGGTACAGATCAATTGCGGAATTTTCAAATTTAGTTTTCAGAATCGAAAAAAGTATTATTTCTCTGCCACCTCTTCTATGTTGTAATCCAAATTATAAGAGTATTATTAATATTTATTATACTTTTTATTAGCTTTGTAATCAGGCAGTTTAAGAGGAAACAAGCTCTGCTGAGGAGCAACTTGTCAGCAATAAACTTCCTGCGTTACGCTGTAACATCATTTTAAGGGGACAGTCTGTATGATTTTCCCCTCTTTTTATGTTACAGATATCGCTATATGGCTAAGAAAACCTATCATACATGTTTCTCTAGCCTCAAAAATGATTAGTAAATTCCTATATAAAACAACCTTCTATAAGTAGTTCTAACTGATCCTTTCAGTTTCTACATAATCCTTTTCAGTTCAATAGGAAAAGAGGCCGCAATCTGCCAAAGCAGGCATAGCTGCAAGAGGTGGCTAGCGGTCACTCTTTATATAGGTTTTATATGGATATTATTATTTAACCATTCCATATTCGTATTTATGTTCCTTTTTTAGAGTATAATATATTCTGTTTAACAATTTTCTCGCAATTCGTATGATTGCCTTATTAGGTTCCATTCTTTTGCAAAGCTTAATAAAACTATGTGTCAGAGCTGGATCTATTCTTGAAGCAACCCAAGCACTTTCAATCAGACCTTTCTTTAAATGAATTGCCCTCTAAAGGTCATTTCTCCATTATTACTCGTTTCTCCACTCGAATGACAAGTTGGTATTATTCCTACAAAACAGGCTAGCTTGTCTGTGTTGGAAAATCGCTCTATATTTTCTATTTCCAACAGAAAAGTAAGTCCTGTAATCAAGCCTATTCCAGGGACACTTCTTATTAATTCCATCTCTTTAATATATTTATCAGAAATAGCCAAGCTATGAATTTTCTTATTCACTTCTAATAAAAGAAGACGCTGCTGTTCTACTTCCGTTATCAATAGGGATAATGCTTCATTCCCATTTTGCGTATTTAGAGATATTTCTTTTAGCCATTTAAGAAAACGTTTTGACCAATGACAAGATGACTTTTCAAATTCAGGAGGATAGGCTATCCCATAAAAATAAAGAAAAGACTTTATTCGCAGTTTAAAACGAACCAGATCCTTTACTAACATTTCTCGAGAACGAAGCAAAGAACGATTTTCTAAGGTTTCAATCAATGGAATATGTATTCCGGTGAGTTCTTTAGCTCTCAGAGAACGGGCTATTTTCTTACTATCGCAAGAATCATTCTTATGCACATGTTCCTTTTGACTAGTCGGTATGTCAGCGGGATTGACTACTATATTTTTTATATTCAACTTTTCCAGTTCAAAGTGAATATGAAATCCACAGAATCCGGCTTCATAAGCAGAATAGTAATTACCACCAGGGAAATTTTCATCCAGATATTTCCATAATAATATGGGAACCGGTGGCTGACTAAAAGTCTTATGATGCAAATGTTCTGTGTAGATTGTCACTGCCCAACTCTTTAGATGAACATCAATTCCAACATAAATATTTTCTCCATTGAAATTTACTTTGTTACTTTGTGTACGCATAAGCTTTGAATATTTGAATGTTTAAGTTTGGTACCTCAAATATAAAAAATACTCTTAGCTTATGCTTCTTATTTTTTCACTCCAGCATATTTATTGCAAACATAGGATCTGCCACCTGCTAAAATATATCTTATTGATAATCAGATGTTTTTAACTTGCAGAAAGATTGTTGATGTCTTTTAGGCTTTAAACCCCAAAAGTCAACACGTACGGTTCTTTTGCAATTTAGTTGAAAGGACGTATCGTTATAGTTCCTAAAGAACTCTGATAAAACAAAACTTCTTCAAGTTTTTTGTATAATATAATACATTAATAGTAATATATTAATCTATTTATAATTAGGATATTAAGTATATATTTTGTAATTTTAAGCTACCAAACAAAATACTACAAAACAATGCTTAAAGATCCTAATTGCAACAAAAATAATACAATAGACGCACATTGCCATCATATTTCAGCTATAAATGAAGCTAATAGCAGCCTTAATCTATCATCCTTTTATCTTCCATCAGATATGGTTGTTGAATCAGCCGTTATTGGCAATAATAAAATCGAGTTATATATAAAATCCGTATTGGATTATGGCATCTGTCCTTATTGTGGTCATATAAGCGAAAAGATTCATAGCCAGTATCAGCGAGTCATAACCGATCTTCCTGTTTTAGGTAAAAGGGTCGTCATTCATTTCAGACCAAGAAAATTCTTTGTCAAAATGATTTCTGTTCTAAAAAAACATTTGCAGAACAACCAGGCAATGAGGTGTTCAGGTATAGAAGAAGGACGCGACGTTGTGAACAGGTAGTTACACATCATGGATTGATGAGTTCGTCCAATGATGCCAGCAGTCTTCTTAACGGAATGGGTATTCCACTTTGCAATACTACAGTACTTCGAGACATACACAGAATAAGAATTCCAGAAAACAAGGAAATAACCAATATCGGAATTGACGATTGGGCGTTCAGAAAAGGTATCAACTATGGAAGTATTATCGTAAATCTGGGAACCGGACACGTTATTGATCTATTGGGAGATAGAGAACGTGATAGTTTTAGTAAATGGCTAGAATGCCATCAACAGGTATCCCTTGTAAGCAGAGACAGATCTACCGAATATTCCACAGCTATAGCTTTATCAGGAAAACGTATTATAGAAGTGGCGGATAGGTTTCATCTGATAAAAAACATGTCGGACTGTGTAACAAAAACTATTAGTGAGAACTATTCGGACTATAGGAATGCAGTACGTTCTGGAAACGAAATCACCCCCGAAGAAAAGTGTATTCAACCTGATATTCAGGAGATTTGCAATGACAAACTGTCTGGAGATAAAAAACAGGAGGTCAACAATAATACAGATTCAAGAACCATTATGTTTAATGAAGTTAAGGAGCTTCAAGATAAAGGTTTCTCAATAGGTGCGATTGCTAAAAAATTGAAGATAGCCAGACAGACCGTCAGAAAATATAGAAACTACACATCTTTACCCCCAAGAAAAAGCAGCCCACGTAATGAATACTTTAAATTTGATTCATACGTAGAATCAGAATATTCAAATGGAAAAAGCCTGGTCAATATCTTTCATGAAATAAAGAACTTGGGATTTAAAGGCAGTAAAACTCCATTTCATGATCATTATAGATATTTGTCAAAAGGACGTAAAGGAAGACGTACTGACAGACCGAAATCAATAAAGAAAATAAAGCCACAAGATAATCGTGAACCACTGATACCTGTAAAAACAATCTCATCAATTGTAGATAAAGGAATCAGAATGAAAGAATTGGATGAAAAAGAAGATATACTGATACAGACATTGATATCTATTCCATGGTTTAAGGAAATTTACAATGCTGCTACATCATTTTATAAAATATTCAAAGAGCCCAATGGTGGACAATTAGCTGAATGGATAAATGAATATAGAGATACTGAACTTGCAAAATTAAAAACCTTTATCACAGGCATCATACTGGATATGAAAGCTGTTGAAAATGGAATAAAATACCCTTTTTCTAATGGAATTGTAGAAGGCTTTGTTAATAAATTGAAGACTATAAAACGAATGATGTATGGAAAGGCAAAGCTCATGCTACTGAAAAGAAAACTAGTTCTGGGAACTCTTCTTTTCAACTAAATTGCAAAAGAACCACACGTACCAGAGTTAATAAATTAATAGATCAACAGATTATAGGCTTATGAACAGTAGTATTCAACTGGAATCAGTTTAATACATAAGAAAAGGGAGATTAGTAATTTTCAAAGGAGAGTTCAATCCAAACATGTACAAGATTGGAAGCAAACATGTACATGTTTGGAGTGACTAAACCTGAATAAATTCTTAATTCTTCTCCAGATATTCCTTAATCTGCTTAGAAATCTCTGCCATTCCTGCTATTGAAGGGTGGCCGCTTTTCTTTTCGATATTGTGAAGTTCTATGCAATCTATCTTGTAATGTGCGCAGATTGCTTTGGTAGATTCGTTAATCTCGTTAGTTAATTCGCTATTCAATATGAAATAGATCTTCACGTTTGGATAGTAATCAACCATGTTTGAAAGGAGGTATGCCAATGCAGGGCGGAATGAATATAGATCTTTCTTTGTCCAATTCTCATATTGGTATTCTCCAATAGGAGATTTAGCCCAGCAATCATTGGTGGCGCCAAATATAAATATGATATCCGGATTACCCAACTTTTTCATTCTGGTGATGAATGAACGGTCGCTGTAATCTTCTTTGCGATAACCTGTGTTGCAAATGGTTGAACCGGAAAAAGAGTTATTCACACAAAGACGGTAGTTGTTTTCTTTGATAAACTTATGCCACCATGTTTCACGGACTGATGTTACATCGGTCTGATTCTTTGGTGAGGCAAAGTACCAAACAAAGTTTGTATCCGGTTGCAAGTATCCCTCGAATGTTGAATAAGAGTCGCCTAGAATAGAGATGGACTTTGAACTTTGAGCGAAAGATAAGCTGCAACTTAACAGGCAGAATAAGAAAAGTAGTGTACGGGTTTTCATGATATTTAGTATTTTAATGTTCGCATTAACTGATTTCGATCAATTTCGTGAGCTTACGAAAATGATCTTTATACATTAAATAATCTATAAGTCAGAACCTATTCTCATTTTTCCGGCTTAACAATTAACCTGATAACAAACCAGATATGATAAGCAACAGTACTTATCCATCCATAGTGTTTCGCCATAATGCGGAACCGTTCTTTTAAAGAAGCTTTGTGGTTCTGAGTTGTTAATCCTTCATCCAGATAATCAATAACTGTGATGTGAGTATTATGCAAGGTCTTTGCTTTCTTCATAACTCTGATACACCAGTCATAATCGGCAGAGAAACGATAACTTAAATCGAATGGTTCTACGATAGTATGTCTGGCAAAGAAAGCCTGATGGCATACCAGCATTCCCTGCTTAAAACTTTTCCAGGTAAGCTTTTCGGGAGTCTGCAAACGACGCATGTGCAGAAAATGCCCCTCTTTATTAACGATGGCTGTTTCTCCGTAAAGTACGTCAGGCAATTCATTGTCATCAATTGAATGAACCATCAGTTGAAGAGTATCGTCTTCGTGAAAGCTATCTCCTGCATTCAGAAAACAAAGATAATCGCCCGTAGCAGCAGCAATCCCCTTATTCATGGCATCGTAGAGTCCTTTGTCGGGCTCACTTACCACTCTGCTTATCATATCTTTATATTTATCTATAACGGAAAGTGTATTATCTTTCGAGGCCCCGTCAATAATGATGTATTCGTAATTTTTATACGTTTGTGTTATTACGCTCTGAATGGTCTCTTCAATTACTTTTTCCGCATTGTAAGTAACTGTAATGATTGAGAAGCGCGGATTAAGTTTGCTATGCATCTTTTCCGGTTATTTTGTTATAGATATCGATGTATTTCTTTGCGATAATGCCTTCTGAATACGAAGATAATACTTTTCGTGTAGCCTGTTCTGAAAGGGTAGGATACTCAGACTCATTCAAGGCCCAGCGTATTCCATTGGCAAAATCCTGTGCAGATTTATATTCGGCAACGTAACCATTGTGCAGATGATCTATCATTTCGGGAATACCTCCAATGTTGAAACCAACACAAGGAACACCACATGCCATCGCTTCCATAATGGTATTCGGAAGATTCTCTTCCAACGATGGAGTAACGAATAAATCTACGGAATTATATATATCTACAATAGCTTTCTCGTCGCTCACAAAATCGAGGGCATAAACAGGGAAAGGAATCAGTTCCTTAAGTTGAGATGATTGTTTTCCGAAAACTACAACGCCTATCTTGTCTTTCACCTCGGGATATTTTTCCGCCAGTAGATGGCAGGATTCTACCAGATAATCAATACCTTTTCGTTTATCGGTAATCTTCACGGAACCAAACAACAATAGTTTCTTATCCTGAGGAAGGTTGCATTTATAGCGAGCTTCTTTCTTATCAGCCGGTCTGAATAAGTTCGTATTGATTGGATTAGGTATATTGGTTGTGCGGTGTCCGGTAAGCAATCTGCTTTTCTCGGCCAGAGAGCGAAGCCATGCACTGCAGGCAACAAACGTTATATTTGCGTTTTTATAAAGCTCCAGCTTCTTTTTGAAAGTTCTGTATGATAGGTCCTTTTTACTTCCATTCTTATAAATGAAAGGACAGTTATGACATTTATCCTGATAGTTTGTACATTCACGTGCATGGTGACAGATTCCGGTGCAAGGCCACATATCGTGCATGGTCCATACAACAGGTTTTCCGGAGTTAATGATGTGCTTAATGTCATTTAATGAGAGCATTCCCTGGTTAATCCAGTGCAAGTGAATAACATCTGCTTGCTTAAACTCCGGCAAAGAGGTAATGTTTGCTCCTGTATTTGCAATGGAAACAGCAAAAAGATTATTCTTTTTAAAGCTGTTTGCTTTCCAGATTACAACTCGTTCCCATACAAATCGTGCAACGGTTTTCCATGAACGGTCTAATGGTACTACACTAATCTGGTCGGTTTGTTTATCGCGTACCAGCATCTTTGCTTTTACCCCGTTATTCTTCAGGGATTCCATTAATCGGCTGGCTGCAATTGCAGCCCCTCCGATACGTTCCGAAGTATTAATAATAAGTACTCTCATTTTCGTGAAATGTTTCCACAAAAGTAGTAGTTTTCTGTAATAATCCGTGCAAAGTCACGTATTATTTGTATTTTTGCGGCACTTAAATAAAAGTGATGTAGATATGAAAAAGGTTCTTTTTTTAGGCTTAGGCTACATTGGCCTTCCTACGGCAGCAGTTGCTGCCAATCATGGTTTTGAGGTGATCGGTGTGGATGTGAATCCGGTGGTAGTAGAAACGATCAATCAAGGCAAAATTCATATTGTAGAGCCGGATTTGGACCTGATGGTCAAGGAAGCTGTTCAAAAAGGGAACCTCCGGGCAGTATTGAAGCCCGAACAGGCAGATGCTTTCTTTGTGGTAGTGCCTACTCCTTTTAAGCAGAATCACCGGGCGGATATTACTTATGTAGAGTCGGCTACCCGTTCGGTTATCCCTTTTCTCAAAGAGGGTGACTTGTTTGTGATCGAGTCAACATCGCCGGTGCTGACAACAGAACGAATGGCTGAGGTTATTTTTAAGGAACGTCCTGAATTGAAAGGAAAAATATATATTGCTTACTGTCCTGAGCGGGTATTGCCGGGCAATACGCTTTACGAACTAGTGCACAATGACAGGGTGATTGGAGGTATTAACCCCGAATCTACCGAGAAGGCCATTGAGTTTTATTCAGCATTTGTACAAGGAAAACTTCATCGCACAAATGCTCGCACGGCAGAGATGTGCAAACTGACTGAGAACTCTTCACGTGACTCTCAGATTGCCTTTGCCAACGAACTCTCTATGATTTGTGACAAAGCTGGAATCAATGTGTGGGAACTTATTTCACTTGCTAACAAACATCCACGCGTTAATATATTGCAACCAGGTTGTGGTGTAGGCGGGCATTGTATTGCCGTTGATCCCTGGTTTATTGTTTCTGATTACCCTGAACAGGCACAAATCATTAAACGTGCTCGCGAGACAAACGACTATAAAGCCGACTGGTGTGCCAACCGCGTGGTAGAAGCTTGTCAACAGTTTGTAACCGAGAACGACCGTGAGCCTATTGTGGCTTGTATGGGGCTTGCCTTTAAACCAAATATTGATGATTTGCGTGAATCACCTGCCAAATACATTGCTTCACGTATCATCTCTGAGTCGCGTGCTGAAGTGTTGGTTGTGGAACCCAATATCAGCAAACATCCTAGCTTCAACCTGACCGACTATCGTGAAGCATACCAAAAAGCAGATATTGTTGTATGGCTTGTTTGCCACACTCCGTTTATGGAGTTGGCACGTGAAGAAGGTAAGATGGAACTTGATTTCTGTGGGGTTCGTAAAGGTATTAAATGAACTAGATTATGAAGAAAATATTACTGGTATTTGGGACGCGTCCCGAGGCTATCAAAATGGCTCCTTTGGTTAAGGCCATGCAGAAGGATACGGAACATTTCGAGACACGTGTTTGTGTAACAGCACAACATCGTCAGATGCTCGATCAGGTGCTTGAGGTATTTGGCATAGTTCCCGAATATGATTTGAATATCATGGCACCGGGACAGGACTTGTATGATATCACTACGAAAGTATTGTTGGGATTGCGCGATGTGTTAACCGAATTTGCACCCGATGTAGTTTTGGTTCATGGTGATACAACGACTTCGATGGCTGCCGGATTGGCTGCTTTTTATCAACAAATAGCCGTAGGACATGTAGAAGCTGGCTTGCGTACCTATGATTTGCTTTCGCCATGGCCCGAAGAAATGAACCGCCAAGTGACAGATCGTTTCTGCCGTTACTATTTTGCACCTACCAAGCAATCGGAAGAAAATTTGCTCAGTGAGAATATTGACGGCAGTCGCATTTATGTGACTGGAAACACTGTGATTGATGCTCTTTTGATGGCTGTTGATATCATTTCACAAACTCCCGGAAAACAAGAAGAACTTCATGCTGAATTGAAGGCGAAAGGTTATATTGTGAATCCGGAACGTGATTATATTCTGGTAACCGGACATAGACGTGAGAACTTTGGCGATGGATTCCTGCAATATCTGCAAGGCTATCAGCAAGCTTAGCCGAGGAACATCCTGAGATAGATATAGTATATCCAGTGCACCTCAATCCCTAATGTGCAAAAGCCTGTTTACGAATTGCTCTCTGGATTGAGTAATGTCTATTTGATCTCTCCACTCGATTACTTGCCTTTTATCTATGCCATGCAGCACAGCAAGCTGTTGCTGACCGATAGCGGCGGTGTACAAGAAGAGGCTCCTTCTTTGGGCAAACCTGTTTTGGTAATGCGTGATACAACCGAACGGCCTGAAGCTGTTGAGGCTGGCACGGTAAAACTGGTTGGTACAGATTATGCGACTATCGTGAGTGAGGTAAATGCCTTGCTTGCCGATAAAGAACTCTATCGACAAATGTCCGAAACCCACAATCCTTATGGTGACGGCAAGGCATGCGAGCGCATTATGGCTGCGCTGAGATGATTTTTGTTTTCTTTTTAGAGAGTAAGCAAGGATAGATCGTTTTGAATCTTTCGTCTCAACTCTTTGCCATTATATTGCGGAAAGCATTCAAGTAACGTTCGCTTACCGTTTCTATGTTTATTATTTCATTAATAATACGTTGCGACTCTTTTCCCATTTCCCTGCATAAGTCAGGTGATGCGAAGAGAGTCGCAATTTTTTCGCATAGACTGTCGGCATTGCCTTCTTGGAAGAAGAAGCCGTTCTTGCCCTCTGTTACCAGGTCGCGCTCTGTTCCGTCGCACACCGAGCAGATAACCGGCATGCCATACGTCATGGCATCATTGATGGAAAGACCTCCCATACCGGCAAGTACATAGACTGTAGATTCGTTCATGTAAGCCCCCAGCTCTTCGGGTTTATACACACTTCCTGCAAAACGAATATGTTCATTCAACTGAAGGTTTGCTGCTTGTTGTTTCAGGTTTTCTAGTTCCGGACCATCGCCTACCACTACTAGTTCTGCATCGGGAAATTTAGCTATCACTCCCGGTATTGCATCAATAAGCAAATCTACCCGTTTCCATTTCACTAAACGTCCGATGTGGAGTATGCGATGTTCGCAAGGAGGGAGTATTGGCTCATTCTTCAATACTGCTTCCTGCTCTTTGAGTAATGCTTCGGTGTCGGTAGAATTGAAGGTAACATGTATATCCTCCTTATTTACACCATAAGATGGCAGAATGTCATACGCTACAGGTAGAGTAATTGAGTGTTCCAACTGCTTTGGAGTAGCAATACCGACGGATGCACATGGTTAACCATTGTTTCAGGTAGAAATTAATTCCGTACTTTGCAACTGCATGTTTTCATCATACATGGGATGTGTCCTAAAGTAGGCTTTCATCTTTCCAGTAAGGTGGCGTTTGGAAGGAATTTCGCGAATGACAATTCGTGTTCCACATGCTCTTCAATGCCTTGCGTAGTGAAGGCTGAAAGAATAGTTGCAGGAAATAGGGCCAGCCCATCACTAAGATGTCTGGTTTTTCCTCATTCACGATTTGTGGTAACGAAGGATAGGCCATTTTCCCATAGAACATTTTCTTTTCTATGGCTGTGAGATGCTTGTAGCTGCCTCCCTCTACCATTTTTACGCCTTTACCAATTGTTGCATTTCCTTTTTGCGGTGTGACAACAACTATTTCGACACCTTTATTGTGAAGCTTATTGAGCATGGCGTCCAGATAATGTGGTATTCCGCCAAATGTATAGAGTACTTTCATTCTGTTTAAACTAAACGATAAACATTGGTTAATAACTAGTCTACAAGTGTAACTGACTACTTTAAGATAAAAAATCAATTGTCATTCTTGTATGCTCGAGACGATTATTGAGAAATATAAGCATCGGTGTATGACTCATAATCAAATATAGTTTAATGCTTTTTCCTATTTTTATTTGTCATCTGTAAAACTTGTTTAGTCTTACAAAGTAGACCCATACTGATATTGATAAATGTAAAGCTATTGGCTACTTGCCCATTCTTAAGAGCTATCATGGGCTTTTTTTATTCCGGCCAGAACGCCATAACCGAAAGCTTTATAAAAGAATAATTGATATTTGCATATTCAGAAAGCAGGTATATCTTTTCCGATCGAAGAAAGGTCTCCCGTGAAATCTCTCTGTTCTCCCTATCATGATAACCAAATACATGGGGAGAGTATCCTAACATGTAGCCATGATAGTGTAATCGGTTAATATATCTATGTCTTCTCCATAGTGAAAGAACAATGGGCAAAAACCACCCAAATCTTTTATCGCCTTAATGGAAATCATCCAAAAAGCAGCGTTAATAAACTTCAGACTTACTACTTCATTATCTTTTTGTAAGGAAAGGAATTCTTCTTTTTCTTTTATTCCTGAATAAGTGGAAAAACCGAAGTCAGGTTTATCACCTTTCCCATTTAAGTGGGCTGGTGAGAGTATTCCATATTCCGGATATTTAGCAAAGAGGGCAAGTAATGTTTCGATAGTATCGTCATCTATCCATGCATCCTGATTTAGAAGGAAGAAATAATCAGCGCCTTGTTCCATTGCATATCGGATACCTATATTGTTTGCCTTACCAAATCCCAGATTTGCTCCTGTCTTTATTAAATGCACCTCAGGATAATTATTTTCAATAATCTGAGTTGTGTTGTCTTTGGAACCATTATCAACAACAATCACCGAAATGGGAGAGGTTGAACGGCGCAAACTGCCTAAGCAACGATCTATCCATTGCTCGAAATTGTAAGACACGATAATAACCGATACTTTCATATTTTATTTATTCGCTCTGATTAATCCTTTTCTGAAAAATGGAGTTTGCAGGCTTTCCATATCATTAAGGAAAAGCATTACCCCTTTTGATGCATTCCATTTGAAACCTGCTTCTGTAAGATAATGTGAGAAGTCTACAAAATCTTTTTGCTGATGATAAGTGCAAAGCGCAATTTTCAGCTCGGGTAACTGAATGGTTTTCTGCATTCCGTTTAAGACTCTCTTCTCGGCTCCTTCAACGTCAATCTTAATAAATGTCGGTACATAAAGTTTATCTGCTAGAAAAGAATCGATGGTTATATTTTCTGTATCATCACAGTCGGATACATATTTCCTGATGATAGTAACTTTCTCTTTCCAGGGAGCAAAGGTTGCTTCCAAAGCTTCCACCCATTCAGCATTTCTTTCGAAGAGAACCACGTGTTTCAGTTTTCTATATGTGTAAGGGCAAAGATTCCTTCAGCACTACCTACAGTCCAATAAAACATCGTCTTGCTGCACTGTAAAGTTATCACTTAGATAACAGTGCGGCGAATCAGGATCTTGTTCGGTTCTCAATCCGTTATAACTGTATTTTACAGTTCTGTCATTGAAGGAACGGACAAAATATAGTTTCTTTCCCCTGATGCATAACATAAGGTAGCCCATTCGAAGCGTCAATGAGAACATTGATATCTTTCCAGTTATAATGCCTCACGAAACGGAGCACAGAACGTATGAAGAGGAGAATCCTTTAAGTAATTCAGGGCTTCTTCTATCTCCTTATTCTGTGGGGTGTTTTTTTTAAAATAGGAAAAGATATCGTTCTTTTTCTGGAAAGAGCATTCTTTCTTTTAATGTTATTTAATTCACAATTCAATTTGTATTGAATGGTGTGAATAAAACTTGCAGCTTTCATAGATCATTTGATTTTAGGCAAAGGTATTAGTTTGGAAATTTCACGTCTGATAACTTTTACCAAACGGAATATGCGCTGTGATATTATCTTCTTTAATGGTGCTTTCTTATTTTTTCCATTGCTTTCACCTGCTCAATGGTAAAAGAAGGGTTGGCTTTAATAATAAACTGTTCTGTTTCGGCTACTTTTTCTTCATTCCCTATGGATTGGTATATTGCACTAACCGTATGCAGCCGTTTGTATATGTTTCTGTGAGTTTATCACAGATAGCTTTGTTCTTTTCTTTGTAATGATCGATAAGCAGTTGCCTGTTTATAACAGAAATAAGCATCTGTTTTTCAGAGCTGGCCATGCTCCAGATGCTTTCTTTATGCTGGCGATACACCGCCATTACATTATTCATGAAATAAGCATCTCCATGTTCAGCGTTAAGTACATGAATGGCAAAATCGTATGATGTTACTTTGCTGAACCAGGAAGGTAATTCTCCGAACAGTCCTAAGCGGAACATAACCGTTACGTTTGTAATGGGATTGCAGTTTATGATATCGAAAACAGTATTTACCTTCTTTTGATAACCGCCATTGCCAATACTTTTGCTTCCATCCTCCTGATAATAATTTAGTGCACGGTGAAAACAAGCTGAATACTCTTTATGGCTGTCCAGAAAATCTGCTTGTATTTGCAGTTTGTGTTTGTTTATCCAGAAGTCGTCTCCTTCGCAGATTGCCATATACTCACCGGAACAGCGGTTGTAGGAACGAATAAAGTTCTCTTGCAGTCCCAGATTCTCATCATTTGTTGTAAGCTTGATGATTTCCGGATATTTTTTCTGATACTCACGACAGATTTCTGCTGTGCTATCTGTACTGCGGTCTTCACCAATAACCAGTTCGAACGGGAAATCTGTTTGCTGCTTTATTACGCTTTCTATAGCATCTACAATGTATTTCTCATGATTGTAGGTAAGCATCAATACGCTTACTTTTACTTTTGCATTCATTCGGCCGACTGATTATTTTGTGTTGTTTTCTTTTTGAAAAGCAATGCTATGATTTCATCAAAGATTGCCGATCCTAATAACTTATTCAATACAATGTATGCAATTGCGAAGAGAATGATTTGCGTACAAAGTAACAGAACGAGGTTTGATATGATAAAACTTAATGGGTACAAACAGGCGAAAAGAACCAGGGACATGCTGAGGTAAGGAGTGATATCCTTAATCTGGTACCATCCCGGATAATTTCCGTATTTGTGAACCATTACTACATTAGATAAATAAATAACAATGCGGGCAACTACCTGTCCGGCCACCATAACCCATACGCTCTGATGAAGAGTGCATACCAGAGCTATTGCTGTAACTATCAGTTTGAATACTTCCAGTTTTAGCATGATATCTGAACGCCCGCTTACTTTAAGGAAGTTGCTGTTGATAGCTGTCAGAATGGTGAATATACCTCCCACACATAATAACTGAAAGAAAGGGATAGTGTTAGCCCATTTGTCGGTTAATGCAATTCGTATAAACGGGTTACCCACCAACACCATACCGATCATAGCCGGAAAAGTAAGGAAGGAGGTAAACCTTATAGTCTTACGATAAGCACGCAACAGGCGTTCTTTGTCATCTTGTATGGATGAAAAGATAGGGAAAGTGGCACTTTGGATACTTCCGTAGATAGTGCTTACTCCCATATCGGACATCTTACCGCCCTGACTGTAGTATCCCAGTTGCTGTAATGGGTAGATTTTCCCGATAAAGACGGAATAGATATTGAGGAAACCTGTATTGATGATGCTTGACAACATAAGGTTGGAAGCGAAAGCAAACAGTTCTTTTATGGATTGGATACTGAATTCCTTAACAGGGCGCCAGCTGCTTGCAACCCAAAGAAGCATGGAGCGGACAATGGCCAAAGATACCGGTTGTACAACCAATGTCCAGACACCACATCCCGTATATGCCATATACAAGGAGAGTAATCCCGAAGCTAACAAAGAGATAAAGTTTACTTTGGTGAGCTTCTTGAAATTAATCTGCTTGGTAAGTATGGTTGTTTGAATCAGGCTTAGTGAATTAACAGGAATAGCCAGAAATACAATCCGGGCAATCAGCGTAAGTGATGGCTGATTAAAGAAATCTGCTATGAAAGGTGCGCAAAGAAAAAGCAGCAGATAGACAACAATACTTGCGCCCATATTGAAATAGAACACAGAACTGTAATCTGTTGCTGTTGCATCGTTTTTGCGAATTAGAGCAGTTGAAAAACCACTCTCAATCACAATATTTGCTAAAGCTGTAAAAATGGAAAGCATGCCCACCAAGGCATAATCTTCCGAAGAAAGGATTCGGGCTACCAGTATTCCTACAATGAAGAGAATTGCTTGTTGTCCTACTTTGTCGAGAACATTCCAGACTAGCGCCCAAATGGTTTTCTCCTTAAGCGTTTTTGCCATCCTTTTTTTATCCTTGTTTATTTTACTTCGCTACCAGGTTTTACTTCTTTTCCCGGCATGATTACAGCCAGACTTCCGTCATTGTTTTCTGCAGAAAGAATCATTCCTTCGGAAACAATGCCTTTCAGTTTGCGGGGAGCAAGGTTAGCTATGAAACAAACTTGCTTGCCTACCAACTCTTCGGGTGCATAATGTTTTGCAATGCCCGATACAATGGTACGGCATTCCAGTCCGTCGTCAATCTTGAACTGAAGTAGTTTGTCAGCCTTTGGTACTTTTTGGCATTCCAATACTGTACCAACACGAATATCCAGCTTAGTGAAATCATCGAACTCAATGTTTTCACGGATAGGATTTGCTTTATAGTTGGCTTCTTCATTCGCTTTCTTGGTATCCAATAGCTTTTGAACTTGTGCTTCAATTACACTGTCTTCTATCTTTTCGAAAAGAAGTTCTGCTTTATTCAGTACGTGACCGGCTTCAAGAAGGTTTGTCTGACCAAGTTCTGCCCAATCGAAAGTACTCATATTAAGCATATCTCTCAGTTTCTTTGAAGAGAATGGCAGGAATGGTTCGAATGCAATAGCAAGATTGGCTGCTAACTGAAGACTGATATTCAGAATAGTTGCAACTCTGTTAAGGTCTGTCTTTGCAAGTTTCCATGGTTCTGTATCTGCAAGATACTTGTTACCGATACGTGCAAGGTTCATTGCTTCTTTCTGAGCTTCACGGAATTTGAATGTATCCAGATAGTGTTCTACATCCTTCTTCACGTTCTCGAAATCGGCAAGAGTTTGCTTGTCGTATTCACTTAGTTCGCCAGCAGCAGGAACCTGAGCACCGAAGTACTTCTCGGTAAGAACCAAAGCACGATTCACGAAGTTACCGAATACGGCAACCAGTTCGTTGTTATTGCGAGCCTGAAAATCTTTCCAGGTAAAGTCGTTATCTTTTGTTTCAGGAGCATTGGCAGTCAATACATAACGAAGAACATCCTGTTTTCCAGGGAAATCTTCCAGGTATTCGTGTAACCATACAGCCCAGTTGCGTGAAGTTGAAATCTTATCACCTTCAAGGTTCAGGAACTCATTGGCAGGAACATTATCCGGCAAGATATAGCTGCCTTCTGCCTTCAACATTGCAGGGAACACAATGCAATGGAATACAATATTATCTTTTCCAATGAAGTGAAGCAGGCGAGTATCTGAATCTTTCCACCATGTTTCCCATGAATCAGGAAGCAATTCTTTTGTATTTGAAATATATCCGATTGGAGCGTCAAACCATACGTAAAGCACTTTACCGTCGGCACCTTCTACCGGAACAGGAATACCCCAGTCGAGGTCGCGGCTCACAGCACGTGGTTGGAGTCCCATATCCAGCCATGACTTGCATTGTCCGTAAACATTGGACTTCCATTCTTTGTGGTCTTCCAATATCCATTGACGCAACCATGATTCGTGCTTGTCAAGTGGTAAATACCAGTGCTTTGTTTCACGCATTACCGGTTTACTTCCGCTGATAGCCGATTTAGGATCAATCAAATCCTGTTGGACTCAATGACGTTCCGCAGGCTTCGCATTGGTCACCATAAGCATTTTCATTGCCACAATGAGGGCATTTTCCGGTAATATAGCGGTCGGCAAGGAATTGTTTTGCCTCTTCATCGTAGTATTGTTCAGAAGTCTTTTCGATAAATTCTCCTTTGTCATACAGTTTCTTGAAGAAATCAGAAGCCACTTCGTGATGAGTCTTTGAAGAAGTACGTGAGTAAACATCGAATGAGATGCCGAAATCTTCGAAAGACTTTTTAATAATGCCGTGGTACTTATCAACAACGTCCTGTGGTGTAACACCTTCCTTCTTTGCACGGATAGTGATAGGCACACCATGTTCGTCTGAACCGCCAACGAAGAGCACATCTTCTTTTTTAAGGCGAAGGTAACGTACATAAATGTCCGCCGGAACGTATACTCCGGCAAGGTGTCCGATGTGAACCGGTCCGTTTGCATAAGGCAACGCTGAGGTCACCGTGGTTCTTTTATATTTCTTTTCCATGTATGATGAATTTTTATATTACATTCTTTGGTTGTAAATGCAGGGCTTTCCGTTGTAAAGCTTCAGCAATTGCAACGTGCAAAGATAAAGGTTTTTAGGGGAATAATGGAATATTAGTTCCGGAAAAACAGAAAGCTTAACAATTTTCCGAGTGAAACATTATTATTAGCCTCATGAGGCTGTTGTGTTAGGGTCCCGACCTCAATATGCCTAGCCTCAGTGAGGCTAAATAATTAGGGTCGTGACCTTAATTATAATCTTTCAGG
>Ga0268356_10464_pt1 | contig 54269 bp, 71 predicted proteins | sample BioMet10_FD_194415 | JGI IMG/M metagenome (GOLD analysis project Ga0268356, IMG submission 194415) | Sewage microbial communities from Oakland, California, United States - Biofuel 10 (PacBio Assembly) | ecosystem: Engineered > Wastewater > Sewage > Unclassified | place: USA: California | collected...
GAGTCGAGGGGATGGGTTCGGCAATGCTGATGAAAATGTCATCGAGCTGCTGCTCGGCGATAAAATCCTTGGTCTTCTCGTAATCCGCGGCGGTCTCCGTGGGATATCCCACAATGAAACTCCCTGCAACCTTTAACCCGTGTTCCCGGCAGCGCCGGATCGCATCGGTCACCTGTACGACAGTCACTCCTTTTCCCCATTTTGGTAAGGATCCGCGTCGCTGCCGGATTCAATACCGAAAAATACCCATCCGATGGTGTACTTTTTTTATTGCATCAAGAATCTCGTCGGTGATGCAGTCTACCCCGGATATCCGGTGAAGACACATTGGCGCTGCCCATCACCCCGGCAAGCCCCTGACAGGAGTGCGACAAATGCATCCGGGTTGATCCTGCCGTTGTCAGCCTGGTACAGGGACCCCGTTCCCCCGCTGATGGCGATACGGCGTGCTCCTGCCTTTTTGAAAGCCTCGACCTCTGCCACAATTGCAGGGATCTCCCGGCTCCGTATGGCATGGCCGAAAAACCGTGGGACCCTGGCAGAACGTACAGGCTCCCGAGCATCCGCGATGCGATTCGATATAGGCACTCGCACCCCTGATACTCTGGGTGCCGATATCGGCAGGGATCAGGGGAAGCGGGTGTTCGATGGATTCCGGCGGATCGCGTTTCCGGATCACGATCTTTTGCCCGGACCGGTATGCCACTCCTTCCGTATTGTGGATTTTTGCACCTGCAACCAGGTGCCGGACCGTCACTTCCCCCTCGCCGAGAATGACCGCATCCGGGTTCAATTCCCCGAGCACGATCTCAGGGTATGCCGAAACCGGCCCGCCTACATAACAATCCCACCGGTCTTTCGGACCCTCCCGATAAAATCCCGAATAGGCCGGATCGAGGAGGTGGAGCGTAGAATAGAGGCTTAGGTATACCGTGTCTCCACGCTCTGCCACGAGATCCTTATGGAGCGCAACCGGTTTGCCGCTGTGCCGGATCGTCCCGGCAATAAGCATGGCGCCATAAGTGTAGATACCCGGCGAGATGACGGTGTAGTTCATTTCGTATACATGAGTATGGGCAGGCACATTATATAGCAAATCCGAATCTGACTGCTCGTTATTTCAGGACGGGGTGATTTTTTTAAAAATCTGGTGCCTTACGTGCCTAAAAAAAATTCTTATAAATTCTGGTAAAAAAGAAAAAAAATTTGGTTGGGGACGTTTCCGTGCTTACCTTGCGGGGATGATGAGCGAGCGCTCGCCAGCGGGCATGAACTCGCGGATTGCACCCTTTGCGAACTCGCGGCGGGGTTCGGCAAAGTCGAACTTGAGCGACGGGTCGGCGAACGTGATCTTGATCAGCGGGGACAGCGACCATGCATCGCCGCGGCCGTAGTGGGCACTGCCGACGATTGCTGCGTATTCTCCCTGGTGACCGACGTTCATTGCGTAGTTCGGGTAGTTCGGGCCACGGAGCTCACCGACACAACCTTCGTCAGGCCGGACGGAGAGCGAGTTTGCGGAACCGCACTGGTCCTGCAGGTCGTAGCCGAAGAAGCCGAGACGTGACCAGCCTTCCTTGTGCAGGAGCATGGACATGTACCAGCCGTTGAGACCGGCGTTGGAGTTACCAGTGGCGATTGCCGTGGTAAGACCGGATGCTGCTGCGAGGACACCGGCACGCTGGGAGCCGCCGAAGTGGTCTTCCATCATGGTCGGGAACTGTTCGTACTGTTCCATACCGTAGAGGGTGACTTCCGAGGCGAGCTCGTTTACCAGTTCCTGAGGTCGGCTTGACCTTGTCCTTGCCGGACGGGCTCTTCCAGTCGACTTTGTACTTGTTCTTGATGTAGTCCATACCGTAGTAGGTAAAGTCATCAAGGATGTTGTCGGTGTATGCAGCGGTTGCATACTGGGTGAACCCGACACCGCCGGACATGTAGCTGCCCAGCCAGATCTGGTCGAAGAGCATGGTACCTGCACCGACCACTTCAAGGGCTGCCTTGGCGGGGTCGTTCGGGTACTTGCGGTCTGCCTGAACCATATCGGAGAAGTGACCGAACTTGATGCCACCGGGCTCGTTCGGGCCACGTGCACGGCGAGCCGGCAGGATGTCACCCATCTGGATAACACCGGCGTGCTTTGCCGCGAAGGACAGGTCGGCGACTGCTGCTTCACCGGCGCACATGCGGTACGCGGCGATGAAGGACATACCGATCTGCATGGCGGACCACCTGGAGGTCGTCCCGCCATCGCAGGTCCTGGAGACGGTTGTCGGAATGTGGACAGCCTGCCACATGGACTTGCCGACTGCTGCCTTGAGGGCTGCTGCCTGCTTTGCCGGGAAGAGCTTGTCGAGGTTTAAGACGAACTGGGGTTCGAGGTCGTCTGCCATCTCGTCGTCGCCGGTAAAGACCTTGACGTAACAGTCATCGACGAGTGCCGGGTGGGTCTCGACCATGTGTTCCTGGACGACTGCGCCGCCGGGCATTGCATGGTTGAGGACGTGGAGGTACTCGTTGATGGTTTCAGGGGTAACTTCTTTTCCCAGACGCTTCTGGAGGGTGTTGTGGGCGAGGTCGAGGCCGACGATGATCGTCCGGCGGATGTCGTCCCACATCTGCTGCATCGCAGCGTTGTTGACGAAGTGGAGGTCATCACCTTCAACGAAGACACCGGTGCCGGAGACCTCGTAGGTCATCAGCTGGCGCTGACCGAGCGGGATACCGCCGAGGTGGCAGCGCTTCGGGTCGTACATTGAGATGCCGCGTTCCATTGCGACTTTCTGGCCTTCCTTTAAGAACTCCATCTTACGGGGAGACTGTTCGAGACCCTTGCGGCCGAATACGGTGTGGGTTGCGGTCGGGTCTTCTGCGAACTTCTCCTTCATTGCCTTCAGGAAGAGTTTCTGGGATCTCTCGATTTTTGCTTTTCCTGCCATCGTAATCACTCCTTCGGCATGAAGCCGTACTTGGTCCTCAGCGAGTGGATGCGCTGGATGTACTCGACATACTCGGCATCGTCGCGGAAGCCGGTACCAACAAGCGAGTGGTACATGGTAGTGTGTGCCTTGAGCCACTTCTCGTCCATCGGCTTGCCGACCTTGACTTCAGCGTCGAGGGGCTCACCGATCTGGTTCTTGACGTACTTGACAACGCCGGCCTTCTTGTCGAGGACACAGCGCTGGAGCATATCGAACATCATACCGTTCTCATCGAGACGGAGGGAGTGTCCGTGCACAGTTGCGCCACGGATACCGGTGCGGGCCGGGTCGAAGAGCTCGGTTCCGACGAGTTCTTTTGCATACTTTTCGAGATCTCTCTCACGGCATTCGATGATCTGACGGCCGGACAGGGTACCCGGGTCGATCCCGCGGTATCTGTACATCTCGAGCCAGGACCGGACGTACGGCTGGCAGGGTGCGTTGAACATCGAGTCGGCAAACTGGATGTACCTTACACGGTCGCCGGCCTTTGCGCCGTCGGTCGGGGTGACGAGCTTGCGGATCGGGCATGCCGGTTCCTGCTGCTCGGCAAGGGGCGGGTGTGCTGTCGGGTATGCCGCACCGGGGGCGCGGTGTCCCATAATCAGTACAATGTCCTTATCGGTAATATCGCGGAGCTTCTCCAGCTTGTGGGATGGGTCAAGCTGCTTGCGCCGGTTCTCGGCGACAATAGAGGAGCCTGGACAATACTGTGGTTTGTATGCCATTGTTTAATCACTCCAATGAATCCTTCTTTTTGATCAGTTTCATAACCGCCGAAATGACTTCGGCCATCTTCTCGCGTGTTGGGGTCTGGCCGCGGGTCACGCCGCTGACGATTTCCATGACCGTACCTTTGGTCCGGATCTGGTCTGCAGGCGGCATCACGTACGCGGTCTTCACACCCTCTTTTGCAAGATCCTCGTAATCGATTGGTGACTGGGAAACAACGATCGCCTTCACATTGCACGCGGCAAGGATGAACCGTACTTTGTGCACCACATGGGAACGGACATTTCCATGGTGGAGGATGGCGACCCTGTGCTTTTCGATCTGTACGATCTCTTTCTCGGTAAGCCCGAAATAAGCGCCAAGGGCGGAACCCGCGATTTTCGGGGCATCCGGCGGGATACCGCTTCCCGCATTGAGTACGAGCGTACTGATGCTGTACTCGACACCCTGCTGCCGCAGTCCTGAAGTAATATCGCAGACCGGCTTTGTAACATGGCGGCGGCCTGGTGACATCCCGACAACAATAACGTCGGGGGTACCGGCACTCGGAGATGGTACCGCGCTGGGCGATACCTCCTCCTTTTCCCATGCCCATTGCCTCGCGGCAGTCGACTACCTGGGTTACACGTCCTATCGGCATAGCTTACTTGATTCCCTGAATGATTACGGGGCCAGAACGGCTCTTTGGATCTGCCATACCAAGAATATCCCTGTCGGCGTTCGGTCCGTATTTTGCATAGTCCACGAGCGACGGTGTAGTCTTCATGAACTTGCCTTCTTGCAATCGGCAGGTAAATTCCGTGATACTTTCTTCACACGCGGCTTTCAGTGCAGGGATAACCTCGCGGTTCTCCAGTTCCAGGAGAATGGTTCCCACATGTACCTGTAATTCGAGTTCCTCGGTACCGACATGGATCCTGCCCCTCATCGAGTGAGGGTTTGCAGTACCCCGTGCCGGCCCGTAGGGCACAGTCGCCGGAAGACGGGGGCCGTTTAAGACCATCCTCCGAATTCCACCGGCTTTTAACAGGTTGTTGAGGAGCCGTTCCACTGTATCCGGGTTCATCAGGCGGTCGGTGACAATCCTGCACTGCGGGAACGTGGCTTCGGTCATTTGCATCATGCTTTGGGTTTAGATACCCTTTGCGATGGTCTGGATCGGCTTCTTGAAAGCCTCGATCTGCCCGAATGTGTCCTCGTAAACCTTACTGGTTCCCTCAGGACTGAACATCTGGGTACCTGCATCAAGTGCGCAGGCTGCGACGATACAGGGGATACCGACACCGGCTGCATGACGGGTAACGACGTGGTTACCGTTGAAGACACCGGGGCCGCCGCCACCGTAGATCGAGTGGCTGAAGAACGAGAACCCGACAGCGACACCCATGGCGCGACCGAAGTCGGAGCCGGGCAGGCCGGTCTCGTGCTCGAGCAGATCGTTGAAGTAGAGCAGCGTTGCGGAAACTGCCTGGGCGAACCGTCCTGCACCACAGTTGACCATGGTTGCAGCGAGGGTACCGGCAGATGCGTACGCGTTCCACATCATCGGGTCCTTGGTCTCGTAGAAGACATAGCCGCTCTTGCCCTTCTTGCCTGCCTTGATGACCTTGTCCTCAATGGCACGCTCGACAAGGCTCTGGACGACAGTACCGACCAGTGCCGGTCTTGCCGTTCTTCTTGACGAGGTCGTAGACGATGTTGTTGGCGTTTAAGCCCTGGTATGCGTAGAGAAGCAGCTGTGCACGCTCGAACGGGCCGATTGCTGCGCCCATTTCGAACTCCCCGGCCTGCTCGAAGGTTGCGGCGAGTGCTGCACCCTGCATGGCATTCCGGTGGGTCATCATGACCGCGTGGTTTGCCTGGATGTTACGAAGTGCATACCCGAGACCTTCGTTGTTCTGCGGGATGGACAGGATCGAGACGACGTTGCCGCCCTGCATGTCCATTGTCTGCGGGTAGGTTCCCCAGACTGCACCCTTGACGTATGCGCCGTCGAACATTCCGATCTTGTACTGTTCGAGGAGTGCATAGGTGGTTGCTGCTGCAATGCTTGTGGTGGTGGTATCGTAGGTTGCTGCTGCCTTGATACGGGCAGACGGAACCTCGACAAGCAGCATCTTGCCGCCGGCGACCTTGGTGATCTTGGTGTCGTCGCCATCGGTGACCTGGAGCATTCCCTTGATCTTGGCTGCGATAGCGTCTGCATCCTTGACAACACTGCAGTCGAGGCTGCGGCCGAGAATCTGGTTGGACTTGCCGCCCATCTTACCGGTCTTGAGTGCTGCCTCGATACCGGCGAGGTTGACTGCTGCGGTCCTCTTGGTGAGGTCGATGAGTTCAAGGGCACCCTTGTTGGTCAGCGGGCTGATCTTGTCAAGCGTGACGTTGCTCTTTAAGAGCTTACCCTCATCGTCGTAGAGGTCGATTGTATCCTTGTATTTTGCCATGTAATTTCCTCCGAAATTCTTGGATTCTGAACGGTACAGTACTGGCACTGAACAATGGTTGTTACTAACAGGAACACTGGTTATGAATGAAAGTCACTATTGCACGTCCCCTAGATTGGGACATTGAATAATTCCCAATTTCCCCTTATAAGCGTTCCGATTTTGTACGGGAAATCTTTTTTATATATCTCCGGTGATAGTTTGTAAAAGTGAAGATATGTTCAAATATTACATAAAGTGCGGTCTTTGTTTTTATACGATATACTACGAAAATCCTAATGGGTAATACCGAATCATATGCTTTATTAAAAATTTTTCTATTTTTGAATGCGCTTCAGGGAAAAAAGAATAGTCTGACAGGATCCGGGCAAAGGATCCTATTTTGAGGGTTTATTTCCTGAATTCAGTAATCGGGCTGGGGCCCAGTTCATTTATCGTCTTTACGACGTCGGTAATGACTGCTGCCCACTTTGCACCTTCGGATGCAGAGACAAACGTCATACGGAACCGGCGGTCGTCAAGCCCGATGCTCTTCATGAGTCTCTTGACCATGAACATTCTCTTTGCTGCCTTGAAGTTGCCTTCAAGATAGTGGCAGTCACCAAAGTGGCAGCCGGAGATAAGCACCCCGTCCGCCCCATCGGCAAATGCCTTGAGGACGAAAAGGGAGTCGAACCGTCCGGTGCACATTACACGGATGATCCTGACATCGGGCGGGTACTGGATACGGCCACCGCCGGCGAGATCGGCACCTGCATACGAGCACCAGTTGCAGACCATCCCGAGAATCTTGGGTTTCCACTCTTTGTTGTCAGCCATTTTACTCTTCACCTCCGAGAAGGAACGCATCTATCTGCGCAACGATCTGCGGGGTTGCAAAGTGCTGCATCCAGATTGCACCGCCGGGGCAGAAGCCACCGCAGGTACCGCAGCCTTTGCATTTTGCCTCGGTGACCTGCATAACCGTCCGCCCATTCTTCTCGACAAGCGAGAGAGCGCTGTACGGACAGAGGTTCACGCACATGCCGCAGCCTGCGCATTTCTCTTCAATGCACTGGGCGAAGTACGGCTCGAGTTCGACCTCTCCCATGTGGATCGGGATACTTGCTGCCGATGCCGCACCTTCTGCCTGAGCTACCGTGTCAGGGATATCTTTCGGGCCCTGGCAGACACCGGCAAGGAACACACCGGCTGTGGTGGTTCCGCACGGGTTGAGCTTCGGGTGTGCTTCAAGCAGCCAGCCATCCTGGGAACAGGAGACACCGAAGAGTTTGCGGGTCCGGTTTGTATCTGCTTTGGGTTCGATTGCTGCTGCAAGGACAACGAGATCTACTTCCATATCGACCGGGCGGTCGAGAAGGGTGTCGTCTGCGTACACGTGGAGGTTCTTTGTCTTGGGGTCTTCGAGGATGTTTGCCACACGCCCGCGGATGAACTTTGCACCTTCGTTCTGGATACGGTAATAGAACTCTTCGTACATCTTACCGAACGACCGGATATCCATGTAGAAGATGTAGGGGACACATCCCGGTATCTTCTCGACGATCTGGTGGGCATGCTTCAGCGAGTACATGCAGCAGAACCGTGAACAGTACGGCTTGCCGATACCGGTGTTGTCTCGGGACCCTGCGCAGAGCACGAATGCAACACGCATCGGGGTCTGGCCATCGCTCGGACGGACAAGGTGACCTCCGGTCGGGCCGGATGCACAAATAAGCCGCTCGAATTCGAGACTCGTGATGACGTTCTCGTACCGCTTGTAGCCCCATTCCTGTTTGTTCTCGATGGGGAAGATATCGTACCCGGTGGCGAGGATGACTGTCCCGACTTTGACCTTGATAAATTCGTCCTGCATGTTAAGGTCGATGGCCCGCTTTTCGGGACCACAGGCAGTCACGCAGAGACCGCACTTGACACAGGCGTTAAAGTCGATGGTATAGATAAGGGGGACGACCTGCGGGTGGTTGATGTAGATCGCCTTTCTTGGCTTCATGCCAATCTCGAAGACGTTGGGCTTGATGACCGGACAGACTGCATCGCAGTCACCGCAGCCGTTACAGCCGCCGCCGACGATCCCCTTTGCTGCCGCTTCCTTTGGGGTCATCACACCGCGTGCCTTCTTCTTTATCGTGACATCGAAGTTACCGATGTACCCTTCGACATTCTCAACCTCTGACCAGGTCATGAGTTCGATCTTTTCGCTCCTGCCGACATCCACCATCTTCGGGGTTAAGATACACTGGGAACAGTCGAGTGTCGGGAAGGTCTTGTCGAGCTGGGACATGCGTCCGCCGATGCTCATATCGGATTCAATGAGGTAGGTCTTGATCCCTGCTGCTGCAAGGTCAAGGGATGCCTGCATCCCGGCGACACCGGCTCCGACGACCATCGCTGCCGGTTCAACCGGCACAGACTTCGGGAAGAGATCCTGGAGGAGTGCAGCCTTTGCAACCGCGATCCTGACTGCGTCCTTTGCCTTTTCGGTCGAGCCTTCGCGGTCGTGCATGTGCACCCAAGAATTCTGGTCACGGATGTTGGCCATCTCGAACCGGAACGGGTTGAGGCCTGCATCTTTTGTTGCAGTCCTGAAGGTCGGTTCGTGGAGACGGGGCGTGCATGCAGCAACGACAACACCGGTCAGGTTGTTCTCTTTTACCGCCTTTTGAATGAGCGTCTGCCCGGGCATCGAGCACATGTACTTGTAGTTGTCAACATAAGCCACGTGGGGAATGGTCTTGGCATAGTCCTGGACTGCCTGGATATCCATTGACCCGGCGATGTTGGTACCGCAGTGGCAGATGAAGACACCGATCCGGGCATCTTTCTGTGTGGTGGCACCGGGAGCTGCGACTGCATTCTGGGCAGCCGGTGCGGGAGCCGCCGCCTGCTTTTTGACTTCCTGTTTTACGGGAGCCACTTTTTTTGCCTCCTGCTTCTTGGTCTCGGTCTTTTTGGTAGTAGTTTTCTTCTTTTCGACCATCATTACCACCTCTTAAAGCACCTTCTGCAGGAACGGCTCGCAGCTGATTGCGTGGAGATCCAGACCAAGCTCCTGTGGGCTCATTCCCTGTGCAAGGCCGAGCAGCTCGCAGAAGTGTAGTACCGGCAGATCATAGCTGATACCGAATTTCTCCTTGATCTCGATCTGACCGCGGTCAAACTGGAGCTGGCAGAACGGACATATGTTGGTCAGTGCGTCGGCTTTTGCCTCCATGATATTGATCATTTTCTCGTTGGTGATATCGAGAGAGTGGACAATATCGTATCCGCGGACACCGCCACCGGCACCACAGCACTGCATTTTATTGCGGTACTCGACAGGTGTTGCACCAATCGCTGCAACCAGCTCTTCCATCCAGGACGGGTGCTCGGTGTTGAGCATGATGCTCTTTTCGAACTCACGGTCCTTGTGGGGTTTTGTGAGGTGGCAGCCGTAGTGAACGGCGATACGGGCACCGGTCATGGGGGTGACGACGCTGTCCCGTACCTTGTTTACACCAACGTATTTTTCGTTGTAGAGAAGTTCCGCAATGTGGTAGACATTACATGTGCCCTTGTACTCCATGTCGATCTCTTTTAAGACCTCGTTAACGCCATCACGGAGATCCTTGTTGTGCTTGAGCTTGTGGTTGACTTCCCAGATCGACTTGTAGCAGCCATTGCAGAGCAATGCGATATCCATCTTCATCTGCTCGGCAAGGACAAGGTTTCGGGCTGCCATTGCATACCAGACATTGAGGTCGATTGCCCCAAATGCGCCTGGTGCCGGGCAGCAGCTGGCTCCCTTGAGAGGAACAAGATCGATACCCAGTTTCTTGCAGGTTTTGATTGCTGCCGATTCGCATCCCGGGTAACGGTTTGGTGCAATACAGCCCAGATAGAATGCGAAAGTGTGGTTGGCTTTGGATTCTGACATGGTTGTTTATCCCTCCCGTTCCTTGACAATCCTGTCAGCATTTTCCTTCATATGGTAGTGATCCAGGATTTTTCTGATCCCTGGCATGTATTCGGGATACATGTGCGTGGTCGGCGGATCGCGGGTGAGCCCGAGTTTTTCACGGGCTGCACGGTTGACATCATTGTTGGGCACACCGTGGCCTGATGCATAGATCGCCTGCACCGTCTTGAGGAAGTTCACGGGCACGATATCGTGAGTGAACGCGATATTCCTCATTGCCATGATGACATCGGTCGGTGCAATATCACGCGGGCACCGGTCGGTGCAGCTGTAACAGGTGGTGCACAGCCAGAGATCCGGGTCGGTCAGTGCTTCGTTTTCGAGACCGAGCACGGCCCTCCTCATGAACTTGCGGATCCGGTAGGAGCTCCTGGGTGCCGATGGGCACGAGCCGGTACAGGTACCGCACTGGTAACACATATGGGCAATCGTGCGTGAAATTTTCTCTATCCTGTTTACAAAATCAGGTGTCGAGTCTTCACGGTAAAATCGCTGATCCTTGAGTTTCTTCTCCAGCGCTTCCGGGTAACCTTTCGTTCTTGCCATGCTGCTCCCTCACGCCTTCTCCATTATTTTAATACTGACCTGTCCGGGAATGCCTTCCTTTACCCGCGAGGTCCTCTTGGTGCAGAGCTTCTCCTTGATCTTCTTGAAGAGATCGGTTTCCGTGCCTTTTACGCGGATGCCGGTCCTGTGGAGAACAATGATGTCCTCACCCGGGCAGGCGTTCACGCAGGCGCCACAGAGGATACAGTAATCCTTGTTGACGGCAATGGCAGGTTCGATCTCGTGCTTCATATCGGCTGCCGGCTTCTCGCTCGGGAGATAGATGGCATTTGCCGGGCAGATCTCCGCACAGGTCGAGCATCCGCCGGGGCACTTCTCGGAGTGGAATTCTATGTCTCCTTCGAAGATCTTCTCGACGGTAATTGCCTCGGACGGACAGTTCTTTGCGCACCATCTGCAGGTGCAGCAGTTGTCCTTCTCGATAGATACCTTGCCCTCGACTTTGTCAGAGATGACCTCGCGCTCGACCGTGATGGCCTCGGTGGGACATGCCTCGACACAAATCTTACAGGCATTGCACTTGGCCTCGTCCCAGATCACGTCGCCTTCGACCTTGCCGATCTCCGGGGAGAACTCCTTGTGCTTTACGACAATTGCCGGGCAGAGTGCACCGCACAGTCCACAGACTGTACACTTCTCCTTGTCTACGGTAAATGTCGTCTTGGTCTTGATAGCCGTGTGACGTTCTTTTCCACCGGCAACAGGACCCTTGTAGGTTCCTTCAAAGGCAGGGACATCCCTGTTGATGGCGTCGCGGGGGCAGACCTCTTCGCAGGTCGTGCACCGTACACACTTCTCGTCATCGATCTCTGCCTTCATATCGTACTGCGGGAATCCTTCCTTTTCTAAGATAGGAAGCCGCTCCTGATTGTCGACCTTCAGAGTCATCGCGTTGAAGGGGCACATGATGACACAGACACCACAGTACGAGCACTTAGTCTCGTCCACATCGATTGGTGCTGCGTAATTGATTGCCCCCCGACGGGCTGCACCTACAAGTCCGAGGACGATTGCTTCCTCGGGACATGCATCGGCACAGATACCGCACCCAGTGCAAGCCTCTGAGTTGAGAATCAGGTTGTTCACGTTCTGAAGGAGCCGCTGCTCCATCACAACGTTGACACCATCCTTCTTTTTGGAAAACTTTGGAAACAATGCCATGAAATAACCCTCACGCTGTTCCGCTATTGCACCTTTGCCTCTGCTCTGGTTTCCCGGAGCCCTGTCAGCCTGATACTATCATGCAGACATACCCGGAAACACACACCATTACCGGTGGCTGCCGGATCATTGGTATGATCTCCCGGAACATCCACAGGACATGCAACAACACAATTGCTACAGCTGGTACCCTGTCCCCACTCGCAATGTACTGCACATGCCATGGATTCACGCACCAGCTATGATCGATTTCAAAATCGATTATCAAAAGAGTGGTGGAAGAATCTAGATAAATGTTCTGAAATCTATCGCGGCAGGAGAGGCGTTTTATTATTCTGTTAAAATTGTTCTTTATATGCTATCAGGCTATGTTAAATTACAGTACTATACTTTTCCGTAATATCCGCCTGCGCTTTCAACAGGGGGATTTTGCCGGAACAAAATAAGAACATTTATTCGGTAGTAATCATCGTACTTTTGGTATACCGGAGGTTATGTAATAATGGAAATCAACGGCGTTACAATCGATGACACCTATGCAGAAGCATTCCCAACCTGGGTCTGCCGGGTGATTATTACTGCAGTGACAAAAGACTGGGCAATCAAGGCAGCAACCGAGGCAACGGGGTTTGCAACATCCGCCATTGGATGTCCCTGCGAAGCCGGGATCGAATCGATCCTTTCCGGCAGCGAGACTCCCGATGGAAGACCGGGCGTTGCAATCCTCATCTGTGCCAGCAAGAAGAAACTCAAAGAGCAGGTTGTGGAACGCCTCGCGGAGTGCGTCCTGACCGCACCGACAACGGCAGTCTTCAACGGTATCACCACTGCCGAAGAGAAGATCCCGGTAAAACTGCACTTCTTCGGCGACGGATACGAGTATCAGAAGGAAGTGGGAGGCCGGAAGTGCTGGGCAATCCCGATCATGAACGGCGAGTACATCGGGGAAGAGGAGTTCGGTATTGTCAAGGGTGTGGCAGGTGGCAACTTCTTTATCATGGGAGAGAACCAGATGGCAGCCCTCACCGCAGCCCAGGCAGCATCGGATGCAATTGCCGACGTCAAGGGAGTCATCACGAGCTTCCCCGGCGGCATTGTTGCAAGCGGTTCCAAGGTCGGCAGCCTGAAGTACAAGTTCATGACTGCGTCTACAAACGAGAAGTACTGCCCGACTCTCCGTGAGAAAGTGGCGGACAGCAAGGTCCCGGCCGGTGTCAAGGCAGTGTACGAGATCGTTATCGATGGTGTTGACGAGAAGAGCGTTGCTGCGGCAATGGGTGCCGGTATCAAGGCAGCCGTCCATGTCCCGGGAGTGAAGTTTATCTCGGCCGGCAACTTTGGCGGGAACCTCGGGCCCTTCAAGCTCGAGCTCAAGAACGTTATCTAATCGTTTTCTCCTCCTTCTTTTTTATGCAAAATTTCCTGCAGTCATAGGATTCTATAAATATTGTTATTGCCGAATAACTTGTTAACGAAAATTTCGGCGATAAAAATGATCACCCTCAGACCAGACGATGTAAAGCAGCGGTTCGGACCGCTGTTTTCCCGAAAATTCCTTGTGATGGTTGACGAAAAGGCAGGCCTTGCAGAGATTATCGAGCAGTGCCAGGCCCGCGGGACGATCGAATGGGATGCAATGAACCGCCGCCGGGCAGGAGGGGCGGTTGCCGCATGTGCCGTCGAAGGCAGCACGATGACGATCCAGGCACGCCTTGGAAAGCACCCGGTCAATTTCGGGGCTGCGGCATCAACGATCGGCGGCCAAGCACTGGAAGGAGTCGAGGTAAACGGGGATGAGGTAATCACTTCGTGGGAAGGCATCGCCGGGGCCGGTGTCGGCATCGCGGCCTGCCTCCCCCAGGCACCGGGTGTGATCCGGGCTGAATATCCATCGGAAGACGATCTCAAGGTGGGCGGAGCCCGCACCAATCATGTCAGGATTGTTTCTCCCCGGTACGAGAAGGTCTCGTTTGGGATCGACGATACGGATACAAAGACCGAGGGTGCAACCTGGGTGATGGCCTTAAAATGCGCCGAGGCCTGCCATATCGGGGGTGTGGAATTTTTAAACATGCGCCTTGTCCAGCTCAACCCGAAAGTCCCGAACAAGACCACAAACTGCGTTGGATCGGCCCTGAACTTTGCTGCCCGTCCCGCAAGCATCCAAAAACTCAAAGAGTTCGTCTGCTCGTTTGTCGCAGAGCATACTGTTTCAAAGGACACCGGGATTGCTTTCCTGCAGGGAATCGGGATGGAGACGGAGTCGCCATACCTGAAGGCGATCAAGACTGAGATTTTGACAGTAGACAAGGCTGAGGCCGAGGCCCGGAGACTCGGTATTGAATTCCTCGATCCCAACGGGAGAAAAGGAAGGATCGGGGCGCTCGGCGCCGTATTGTGGGCGAACCGGGGCATCGAGGCTGCAGGTCTGTATGGTGAGCATTTCTGACCCCTACGTAATCCGGTACCCGCAGATCGTAGCGGTTGCCGACAAGTCCGGCGAACTGGTCGAACTGGTCGAGTTTTTCGATTGTGTGGGCGGGGCGATGTGGACCCAGCACCACTATGCCCAGAGCCCGCTGGTCGAACAGGTCCGATGCGTGGGAGCGACCAGCCGGTACCTGCTCCGGCCCGGTGCGGTCGATCTTGCTCTCCAGGGGTCAAAGTTCCCGGCCGGGATCTCCGGGATATCGGTAACAAAAGACGAGATTGCAGTCACCTACATCGGTATGGGTGGCGGCGGGGTGGGCGCCACCTCGTGCCGTGCCGCGGCAAAAGGCGTGATCCGTGAGCACTGCGATCCCTCCGGCGGGGGAAAAGTCGCAAGCGCCACCCTCTGGCTTCCCCGCCGCGAAAGGGTGCTTATCGGCGTCGACGATACCGACACGTGCGAAGCCGGGGCGACATGGACACTCGTCCACAACATTGCAAAGGCAGTGGAGGACGAGCAGTCAGTTTATCTCTCTCACACGATCGTCCAGCTCTTCCCGGTGGCGTACCGAACCAAGAACTGCGTGGGCCTTGTGGCAGAGTTCGCGACAACAGAACCGGATCGCCTTGTGGAGAAGTTCCGGACACTGCTCGAAAAGTACACCCTTTCCGATAAGACCGGGATGGCAGTCTACACTGCTTTCACCCCATCCCCGGCCCTCCTTGAGTACGGCCGCCGGGTAAAACAGGGAGAGGTAGACCCGGATCTTGTCCGGAACCTTGCCGATCCCGCATTAACGATCGTCATGGCCGGCCGGGGTATCACCGGTGCCGTGGCGGCCCTGCCCTTTTATACCCGATACGAGGAGGCGCTCGAGCTATGCAGTGGAACGAAGTAAAAGCCCGTCTCCTTTTTGCAGGATCCGCCCGGATCAGCGGTGAGCCTGCCGATGAATATATTGCAACATCCAGCGCCGGCCCGGGTGCCGGGGGCAAAGGTTCGGTCTTCTTTGCCGTAGGCGGCCACCGTGTCAAACTCTCTCTTAACTCCACCTCGGCCACGGAGATCGTGCACCGGGGCGGCGGGGTTGCCGACCTGTATTTCGAGGGAAAGGAGATCCCGGGACGGCTCGTCCGTCCGGGGCTCCACTGCCCGGATCAGGCATTCATCACGGTAACCGAGAGCTGTATCTTCTCCTGCAAATACTGTTCCGTCCCCCTTCTGGCCGGAAAGCGCAAGAGCATCGACGAGATTGTCGGGCTTGTCGAATCGGTCAAGACCGGGTGAGTGCCATATCGCTTACGAGCGGTGTCAAAGGAAGCGTTGAGGATGAAGAGGCGTATGTCTGCGAGGTAATCCGGAACCTCACCCGGTTTGGCCTGCCCATCGGTGTCTCTATCTACCCGACCCTTAATACCCCGGAACGCCTGCGTGCCCTCGGGGTTGCAGAGGTGAAGTTCAATATCGAGGCCGCAACCCCGGAACTGTTCCGTACGGTCTGTCCCGGCCTCGATTACGACCTGATCTGGCAGGTGCTTGACCGCTCTGTTGCGATCTTCGGGAAGGGCCGGGTCTTTTCCAATGTCATTATCGGACTCGGGGAGACCGATGCCGAGCTTGCAGCCTGCATAGGGAAGCTGGTCTCGCACGGTGTGGTCCCGGTACTTCGCCCGCTCAACCCGGTTGCGGGATTTGCCGGTACGCCCCGCCCTTCACCCGAGCGTATCAGGGCCGCATATCTTGTCCACAGCAGGGCGCTTGCCGCTGCGGGGATCGATCCCCTTACGGCACAGACGATGTGCACGAATTGCGCCGGCTGCGATCTCGTGCCGGGGAGGGACTAAATGAGAGGTGCAGAGGCGCTTGCCGCGGCGTTGCGTGCCGGTACCGACCGGGTGTATACAGTGCCCGGCTACCCGATCACCGAACTCGGGGAGCTTGCCGGGGCAGAGATGGTGATAAACGAGAAGACCGCACTCGAGTATGCCCTCGGCGATTCCCTTACCGGGAAACGGGCGGCGGTTATTGTCAAGAATGTGGGAGTGAACGCCTGTGCCGATCCCCTCTGCGAGGCGACCGTGCAGGGGCTTATCGGGGGTGTTGTTCTCGTTGCCGGTGACGACCCCAAGGCAAAGGGTTCCCAGACCGCCCAGGACTCCCGGTATTACGGGGAGCTTGCCGAGATCCCGGTGATAGAACCGGACGCATCGTCCTGTTATACCGGTGTCGAGGCAGCACTTACGGCATCGGAAGCGTTCTCCCGGGTCGCCATGATCCGGCTCACACCGGAACTCATGGAAGCAGAGGCGAGCGGACATCCCCTTACCCCGGACAAACGGGAAAGGCCGGCTCGCCGATCCGGGCTGGACAATGCACGGCCGGGTAATGGCGGCCGCATCCCTCTCCCGGTCCATGCAGGCATGGGCTTCAACCTCTCCCCTCAACCGCTGGGAGGCGGGAACGCTTGGAGCAGGGCCGGCGCCCGGTGCGGGCAGGATCGTGACGGTTTACCCGCCACCGGCCCGAATTGCAGGAGCCGAAAAGATAAACGAGATCGGCCGGCCGTTTGTCCGCGACCACCGTGCAGTATCCCTGCCCGAAGAGCAGGGGCAGCCGGAATCAAAGGATGAGCGGGGGTATTACAAGACCTTCTGCCGGGACTGCCCGTACCGCCCGCTCCTTTCTCTCATGAAGGAACGTGGCCTTCAGGTGGTCTGCGATGCCGGCTGCTCGTGTACTGCCTCAACCCCTCATACGGGATCGGGGTTGCCAGTTACGGGATGGGATCGAGTGTTGCGGTAGCGGCCCGGAGTACCGGTATTGCCCTTATCGGGGATTACGGGCTGCTACACTCGGGCCTTTTGGCCCTGATCGACGTATATGAAAAGAGACTTCCGCTTCTCTGCATCGTGATGAAGAACCACTGTGCCGCAATGACCGGCAGGCAGCCCGCCGTCGATCCCGTCCCCTTCCTGGACTGGGCACACCCGGTCATCTGTCGTGCGGAAGATGAATCCTGCCTGCGTGAGGTCGTCCGCCCTGCGGACCGGCCCACAACGGTGGTCGTAGAAGCAGAATGCCCAAAGGGGGCCCGTTATGAAACCGTGGAATGTTGAGATCTGTGACGTAACCTTACGGGACGGGGAACAGACGCCCGGCGTGTCGTTCTCCAGTGAAGAGAAAACGGATATTGCAAGAACCCTGGATGCCATCGGCATCGAGGTGATCGAGGCCGGGTTCCCGGCCGTGTCGGCAAGCGAAAAACAGTGCGTGAAGGCCATTGCCAACCTCGGGCTCGATGCACGGATCTGCGGTTTTGCCCGGGCACGCAAGCCGGATATTATGGACGCCATCGACTGCGGCGTGGACATGGTCTCCATCTTTATCCCTACGTCCGAGCTCCACGTCCGGCTCAAGTTCAAAAAACCCCGGGAGCAGGTGCTCGAAGACGGGCTTGCCATGATCGATTTTGCCCGGGATCACGGCGTTCAGGTCCGGTTTGCCGCAGAAGACGCCTCACGGACCGATCTCCCGTTCTTAAAAGAGGTATACCGGAGGGCAGCCGACCACGGTGCCGTCCTGCTCAGCTTTGCCGATACGGTGGGCTGCCTGATCCCCGACGAGATGCGCACGATCATGACCGATCTCGTAGCATCGGTCGACACCCCCTTCTGCGCTCACTGCCACAATGACATGGGTTGTGCGGTGGCAAACACCATCACGGCGGCACAGGCCGGCGCTTTCCAGCTTCATACCACGGTAAACGGCATCGGCGAGCGTTCGGGCAATGCTTCGCTTGAGGAGGTACTCGTGATCCTCCGGCAGAAAGGCGGCATTGACCGCTACGACCTCTCGCACCTCTTCTCCCTCTCCCGCAAGGTGGAGAAGTACTCCGGCATCGCCCTCCCGAGGAACAAGCCGGTTACCGGGGAACTGGCCTTCTCGCACGAGAGCGGCATCCACATCGCCGCCATGCTCCAGGACACGGCCACCTACGAGTACTTCCCGCCGGCTCTCGTTGGGGGAGAACGGCATTTCATCCTCGGCAAGCACACCGGGAGAAAAGCCCTCGAACATGTGGTGGCAACGCTTGGTTACACGCTCAGCGAACCGCAGATCTGCCATGTGCTCGACCTCGTCAAGGAGTATTCCGAGCAGAAGTGCAGCATTACCCCTGAGATCCTGCAGAAACTGATCCGGCGGGCACAAGCGGAGACTCCTGTATGAGCACGCTCTCGGAGCGGATCCTTCGCGCCCCGGCAGGGGACTATGTTGACCGGAAGGTGGACCGGGCATATGCCCACGACGGGACCGGTGTCCTTACTCTTGAGGCATGGCGGCGGATGGGGGGGAACCGGTTCGGGAACGATACGCGGTACTATCTCCAGTTCGATCACATCGTACCGGCGAACAACAGCACGACGGCGACGCTCCAGCACGAACTCCGGGAGTTCGCACGCGAAAAGTCCATGCAGTTCTCCGATATCGGCTGCGGTATCTGCCACCAGATCATGAGCGAGGACGCGGTGTTACCCGGGGAGATCGTGGTCGGTGCAGATTCCCACAGCGTCACGCCCGGGGCATTCGGGGCGTTTGCAACAGGAGTCGGTGCTACCGACATGGCGGCGATCTGGCTTACCGGGGAGACGTGGTTTAAGGTTCCCACATCGGCGGGTATCCATCTCACCGGGAAATTATCGGGCGCTGCCGAGGCAAAGGATCTTGCCCTTGCCTATGTGGGAAAGCTCGGCACGGACGGGGCAACTTCCCAGGCGCTTGAATTTGTCGGCGAGGGAGTCAGTTTTCTCTCCATGGACGAACGGCTCGTCCTTGCAAACCTCTCGGTAGAGGCCGGGGCAAAGGCCGGGCTCTTCTATGCAGACGATGTGACGATCCGCTACCTCAAAGAGCAAGGCAGGAGCGGCACCATGCAGGCCCCTGAACCGTGCACCTACTGCCAGGATCTCGATTTCGATCTCGCCGATATCGTCCCGCTGGTCGCCGTTCCCCACCGGGTGGACACGAGCCGGCCGGTTGAGGATCTCGCCGGACTTGCCCTCGACCAGGTCTTTATCGGGACCTGCACCAACGGGAGGTACTCCGATCTCGCCCGCTTCGCCCGGCTGGTAAAGGGAAAGAAAGTTGCCGTCCGCACCATCGTGGTCCCGGCCTCGGCAGCGGTCTTAAAAAAGACCATCCGGACCGGGGTGCTCGCCGATATCATTGAAGCGGGCTGCACGATCGGAACTCCCGGCTGCGGCCCCTGTATCGGGTATCACATGGGCGTGCTCGGTGAGGGAGAGGTCTGCCTCTCGACTGCCAACCGGAATTTCAGGAACCGGATGGGTGTCGGCGGGGAGATCTACCTTGGGTCCGTTGCAACAGCGGCGGCAAGTGCCATAAAAGGTGAGATCACCTCGCCGGAGGCGGCGTGATGCAGGGCAGGGGAACGGCAGTTTGCCTACCGGCCGATATCGACACGGATGTCATCATCGCCGGGCGGTACCTGAGGACCAAGGACCGGAGCATCTGGGCCACCCACATCTTTGAGGACCTCGACCCGGCGATCGCCCTGCGGCTCAAAGGGGCGGTGATCGTTGCCGGGAAGAACTTCGGGTGCGGGTCGTCCCGCGAACAGGCGGCAATCGCCCTCCGCGAGGCCGGCGTGGTCGCGGTAATCGCCCCGTCGTTTGCCCGGATCTTTTTCCGGAATGCGATCAACATCGGCCTGCCGCTCATTGAGTGCGACCTCTCCTGCGAAGAGGAAGCGAGGTTGCATTCGATCTTACCGAAGGATGGGTCGAAACCGGCGGCAGGCGCCAGCCGATCCGGCCGCTCTCGGCGCGGATGCAGGATATCCTCAAAGCAGGCGGCCTCGTGGAGTACTGGAGGGATCACCCGTGATCTTCCCCGAGCAGTGTAAGTACGTGGGGTACGCCTCGGAAAAACCCTGCGGCGACCGGGGTCTATGCCCTGAGCCGGTATCTGGTGCGGGAGACCCCGGAGGGGTGCGAGGTCTTAGAGATTGTTACCGATCCGGCTCAGAAGACCGTGATGCGGGATATCCGCCTCTCCCAGGTTCTTGCCACTCCGGACGAGGTGTACCGGTACCCGGAGAAGGTCCAGATCCACGACCGTGCCCGGCTCGTCCGGCTCGCTCAGGAGAGTGGGTACCGCTGTACGGTCTTTACGAGCCTCGAAGAGAACATGACCTTTGTCCTCGACCCCGACCTTTCGGAATTCCTGAACATACACGTCTACGATGTGGTCCCGCCCCGTCCTACCCTTTCGGCCTGCATAAAGGAACTGGAGGCGGCCGGGCTTTTCGGGGAACTCTCGGTTACCTTCGAGCACCATGTCCGGGACATCACCGGCATACCCGCTGATATCTACCCCTGCCGGGCTGCCGGGTTTACCAGGACACTGGATGCCGATGCGCTCCACAGCGGCGAACGGGTAGCCGGGTGCATGACAGCTTCGCAGCTCTGCACCGAATGCTATGGTGCGGGTTTTACCCTGGAAAACATCTGCCCCCTGGAACAGGTCGACAGCGAGCCGTTCATTGCCCGGTGCTGCCGGTCCGAGCGCGAGGGTATCCGTACCTGGAACGACAGGTTCGGGGCCGTTGTTCATTGGGGTGCAAGCCCGGCCAAAATTGCCCGTTCCGTGCAGGACCTTGTCAGCCGGTGGAGGAACCCATGACAAGGATTGCCGTTGTCGAAGGCGACGGGATCGGGCACGAGGTGATCCCGGTTGCGCAAAAAGCGCTTTTCCTGCTCCACCCGGAGTACGAGTACTTCCCCGTCGAGGTGGGGTATGGGCGGTGGGAGGAGACCGGCTGTCCCTGCGGGGACGCAGATATCTCGGCCCTGAAGACTGCCGATGCAATCCTCTTTGGGGCAATAACCACCCCGCTGATGAAGGATTACCAGAGCGTTGTCCTGCGGATCAGAAAGGCGCTTGACCTGTACGCGAACCTGCGGCCGGTGAAGGCCAACGGGTTCGATATCATGATCGTGCGCGAGAACACCGAGGGGCTGTACTCGGGGATCGAGGAACGGGGCCCGGACCGGGCAACCACCCTCCGGGTAGTGACCCGGAAAGGGACCGGGCGGATCGCGGGGGCGGCGATCCGGCTGGCAAAAAAGCGGCAGGGACGGCTCACCATCGGGCACAAGGCGAACGTACTCAAGTCCGATGTTTTCTTCCGCGACATCTGCATTGAAGAGGCAAAAAAGGCGGGCGTATCGTATTCCGAGAAGTTCATCGATGCACTATCTCTCGATGTTCTCCAGCACCCGCAGGCCTACGATGTGATCGTGACTACGAACATCTTTGGCGATATCCTCTCGGATGTTGCCTCCTACCTTGTCGGGGGGCTGGGCCTTGTCCCGAGCGCAAACATCGGCGACCGCTACGCCCTCTTCGAGCCGGTCCACGGCAGCGCCCCGGATATTGCCGGTAAAGACCTCGCAAACCCCATCGCCGCCCTGCGGAGCGCCGCCATGCTCCTTGCCTATCTCGGTGACAATGAAGGCGCAGGGCGGATCGAATCTGCGATAGAAGTGGTGCTTGTATCTGGTATCAGAACCCGGGACCTCGGCGGATCGGCCGGCACCCGGGAGTTTGGCGCAGCGGTGCTTGGGGCGCTTGAAAACGAGTGAGCCCGGACACTAAAATCACCTAAAAAGAACTTTTTTATTTCGGCAGCCCCCGCGGGGTAACCGAATCCGCCGCGAGATGAAGCAGGTACCCGAGAGCGAGAGCGGACAGCACAAAGGGAATGGTTTTCGACGGTATCCCCGGCAGCAGCCAGAGAAGTGCCGTCCCAACAAAAACAATCCCAGTCCCTTTGAGCATCTTTTTGCTGTGGAAGAAACCCCGGTGACGGGAATTTGTCGGCGGCTCCAGCAGGTCCGGCAGCACTGAACCGGCAAATGCCGCAAGGAGCCCGAACGCAAGTGTACCCTGCGGGATATCCTGCAAAAGATGACCCAGGTACGCGTAGCAGCAGAATGCCAGCAGGCCTATAGCGAGATGCACTCCCCGTCTCATTTCCCGGTTTTCTCATCATCTCACGGGATAAGGGATCGGCCGTGGACGGTGAAAGTGCTCCCTGCCCTGGTTACGCCTTTTTTCCCGGAAATTCTCCTTCCATTCCCGGCGTAAACCCGGATATCGTCGGGTTATCCATAAACATCTATATGGTTTATTGGCTCAAAAAATGCGAAAATTCACGTTTTTAAAAAAAACGTGCAAAAAGAGGACAGTTTACCTATTAAAAAGAGCGGACAGTTTACCGATGATGTAACGGTACAGAAGATTCCTGAAAATGCTTGGGGAATGTCCGGATCAGATTACCACACGGTAGCCTGAACGGGAGAACACGTCCCTTACGTGCCGTTCCCATTCCGTCTCATCGGGAATGTCCGTTCCCTTTACTTCCCGGTCCCAGTGTTCGTGGAGGGCAGAGTCAAGGGAGGAAAAGATCCGTGACCCGTCCTGAACCCTCCCGATGTGCCGGCCGTCACTATCAAGGATAAGGACCCGGAAACACCCGTACTGCCGGCAGAGCCCGGGCCGGGTGGCATGGACCGTGCAGAATGCCCGGTTGTCGCGGAATCTGAGAAAAGGGCAGGCCATCGGATGCAGTCTGGTAATATCCTGTGACCGGAACAGCTCTGTCTTGTCCGGGTCGAGGGTTACCGTCCGTTCTTCTCCATCAGCAGAGAACCGGATCCGGTAGGTTACGGGACCGGTCTGCTTTTCGATCCCGATGATATCCCCCATGTAACTGCAGCATTCCCCGCACTGCTGACACCGGAAGACCACGTCAGGTTCGCCTTCGCTGTAGTGTGCATTATGGGGCATGGAACGACATTAAGATGGCGAAAAAAGCGAGGAGCTCCGAAGTATCCATAGCGGGATCCTGCGTTTCCCGTGGAACGTTCAGCGAATCAGGGTTATGGTTTGTGACCAGAGGGGGGAGGGGGGTGAGGGGGTACCCCCCCACCCGCCATGACCTGAGCGGGGGGACCACCCCCCTCTCCCTGTGCCGGCCCGGGTGGGGGGTACCCACCCCCCGGTTCCAGCACCACGATCCTGCATTTCGTGAAGAGTTTTCGTCGGAACCTAAGTGTTGTCCTGTGGCAAATGGGGGTGGGGGGTAGGGGGTACCCCCTCCCCCCACATGGCCTGAACGGGGGGATCACCCCCCTACCCCATGTGTTGGCCAAGTGGGGGGTACCCACCCCCCGGCTTCATGTGGTTGCGGGCCTGGTAATGTGACAATAGGGGATGATTACCTTATACTTTCACGAGCGAGGAGTTCCGCCGCCCCCGACGGGGCGCCCCCGCGGCGGATCAGACGGTATAACCCCTCTTAAAAAGTTCTTGTTCCGCCGTGTCTTGAAAGAGTCCTTAATGCGGAGAGCCCTCATGTAAGATCTTATGAACGAGTTCAAAGGTCAAAATCCCAAGAATCGATATTTGAAAATAAAAAAAATGCCCTATGCTATAATAATAGAACATAATTATTCAAATTAAAATCAAAATATGTATATATAAAAAAGACTTCCATTACAACATGGACTTCATCGATCAGATTAAAACCCATGCAAAAACAATTCAGACGCTTAAAGAAAAAATTCAGACCGAAGAAGGTACAAAAAACGCCTTAATTATGCCCTTTATCACAATTTTGGGCTATAATGTTTTTGACCCGGATGAAGTTAATCCAGAATATGTTGCAGATGTTGGAACAAAAAAGGGTGAAAAGGTAGATTATGCGATTTTAAAGGATGGGAAACCCTGTATTTTAATCGAATGTAAGGCCATAAATTCGGATTTGAATAAAGAACAGGCATCACAATTATACCGATATTTTTCTGTAACTCCTGCGAGAATCGGCATCCTTACAAACGGGATAATTTATCGTTTTTTTACGGACCTTGAAAAAGAGAATACAATGGATGTCAAACCCTTTTTAGAGATTAATTTGTTAGACATCAAAGAACCACTAATTGAGCAACTTAAAAATTATACAAAACAGGGTCTTAATCTCGATGAACTTCACGATACTGCAACTCAATTGAAATACACTAAAGAAATTATTCAGATTGCCAACAAAGAATTTTCTGAACCCTCCGAAGATTTTGTCAAGTTTTTTGCACAACAGGTTTATCCCAGAAAATTAACGCAAAAAGCACTTGAAAATTTCTCTGCGATAACAAAAGATTCTCTTGACCAGTTTTTATCTGAAAAAATTAATGAACGGCTTAAATCCGCCATGAAACCTGAGACTACCAAGACTCCTGAAGTGCAATCAACAGAAACTAAACCATCAGCCGAACCGACAGATGAGATAGTGACGACAGAGGATGAATGGGAGGGTTACTACTTCGTTAAAGCGATTTTACACGATATAGTTGACCCTTCAAAAATTGTAATAAGAGATGCAAAATCATATTGCGCGATACTATATGAGAATAATAATCGTAGACCGATTTGTCGGCTATATTTTGACGGTAAACAAAAATATGTGGGGGTTTTTAATAACAAAGACCGTGAAGAAAACAAAATCCCCATATCTAACATACAGGACATATTCAAACTAGGTGATCAATTAAAGGCCACGATCGCATTTTATCAGACACCTGTACCCAAAACATCACAAGCACCCCAATAATCAAATTTTACATTTTTCTCCCGAGAATGTTTTGCTGAAACTACGGTCTCCTGAATTATGGTATCAAATAAAGCGGTCCTTGGGTCCCTCCCGAACTCAGTTTCCAGACACCCCCTGTCTCCGCAGATCGTTTCCGCAAATTATTCAACCCGGCCGGTTTGATTACTGTGGTTAGGAGTGAAAGCACACGGATATCGGTACCCTGTGGGCTGTAGCAGCCATCCCCATCCTGATCCTCATCGCCCGGATTGCCGAGGCAAGCCTCGAATCCGTCCGAACCATCTACATCAGCAAGGGTCATGCCAACCTCGCTGCGTATGTCGGTATCATCAAGACCGGTATCTGGCTGATCTCCACCGGTCTTGTCCTGACAAACCTCACCCAGTACTGGAACCTGTTTGCCTACCTTGCCGGCTATGGCATCGGGACGGTGCTCGGTATGGAGATCGAGAACCTCATCTCGATCGGGCACGTGATTGTCCGGCTCATCACCCCGACCGATCCCCAGCCGATGATGGCCCGGCTCTCTACGCTCGGGTACGGGATGACCCGGATGCAGGGAACGGGGAGTTTCTCGGGCACGGTGAGCATCATTTTTATGATCGTCCCGAGAAAAGAGCTCTCGAAACTGCTCTCGATCATCTCCCGGGAATACCCCGACCTCCTCTATACCATCGAGGATGTCAGGAACATCAAGGACGGGGCGAGAATCTTCTATAAGGATCCCCGGCGCCGGATCCTCAGCTTCTTCGGGATGTAACTCCCCGTGTCAGAACCGCAGGTTCTATTATCTCCTGCACCCTTATTTCGCAATATCCTGTTAAGGGTAAGAACCGACCATGGCACCGGAAAAGGCCAAAGCAGCAGAGAGCACCGGCACAATCCCGATCTTCAACCCACGGACCGGCGGGGTGGAGTACGTGGAACGGATTGTGCGGTCCGATGCCGAATGGCAGGCGATCCTTACCCCGGAACAATATGCCGTTGCCCGGAAACAGGACACCGAACCGCCGTTTACCGGGAAATACCACAATTGCCATGAGTACGGCATGTACCGCTGTGCCTGCTGCGGCACGGTCCTTTTCTCGTCGGGCGACAAGTTCGATTCCGGTACCGGCTGGCCGAGCTTTACCGCCCCCGTCTCCCCACTCAATATCCGGACCGGCCCCGATCTCTCGCACGGCATGGAACGCACCGAAGTGCTCTGCTCCCGCTGCGGGGCGCACCTCGGCCACGTCTTTGACGACGGGCCCCTGCCGGCGGGCAAACGCTACTGCATGAACTCGGCGGCGCTCTCGTTCTGCCGGGTGCCCGTGAAGAACTGCCCGGAATGAGGATACGAAAACGGGGCGGCATTCCCGCATAAACCCGTCCTGTGCCTTTATAGGGGTTCCCGTCCCTGTTCGTAGTAGCATTCCATGGATCTTCTTACCAGCCTTCTTGTCGGGATCGGGCTTGCAATGGACTGTTTTGCGGTCTCGCTTGCCATCGGGACGTCGACCCGCTCGCAGCTGGCAAAAACCGCGCTCGTGATCGCCGCCAGTTTCGGGATCTTCCAGGGCGGAATGACGGTTGCCGGCTGGTTTGCCGGGGCAACACTTTATGGCATAATCTCTGCGTACGGCCCCTGGATCGCCTTCCTGCTGCTTCTTATCATCGGCGCGAAGATGATCTACGAGGGTATCACCGGGGATGGCGAAGCACCCCTCGAAAGCCTGCGGTTTTTCCCTGTCCTCGTGCTGTCGGTTGCAACGAGTATCGATGCGCTCGCGGTCGGGGTCTCGCTCGGTATCCTGGGCGATGCCGTCCTCGTGCCTGCCGCGGTGATCGGGCTTGTCAGTTTCGCCTTTGCCTGTACCGGTGTCATGTGCGGCCAGCGGCTGGAAAAGGTACTCGGGCACCGGACGGAGATCCTGGGCGGGGCGATCCTCGTCCTGATCGGCGTCCGGATCCTTGCCGTGGCCCTCATGGGGTAAACACCCTTGAAAGGCAGTGCCCCGGCCGCGGCATTCATGTAGTTGCCCGTACGACATTCAGGTGAACGTCAATGGAGAAAAAAGACGATCTTGCCGGGATCGAACGGATCATCGGGTACCACTTTTTCGAGCCCCAGCACCTGATCCGGGCCCTGACCCACCCGGCGTATGCAAACGAGCTGATCCAGAAAAACCGGATCTGCCTCACGCAGGAAGCCTACAGCACGCTCGGCGATGCGGTCTTAAAGACAAGCCTGATCCTGTTTCTGATGGAGAAAGGCATCCAGGACAAGGGCACGATCACGCAGGTAAAAGAGCAGCTGGAGAATAACGAGACCCTTGCCCGGATCGGGCGCCGGATGAAAATACGCCGGTTCATCCGGCTCGGGCACGGGGCCCGGGACCTCTGGCGGTCAGGAGAGGACACGATCATTGCCGATACCATGGAGGCGATCATTGGCGCGATATTTTTAGACAGCGATGCCGGCCTCGGGGTCGTCCGCCAGTGCATCGGCACCTGGCTCGAACCGGAGCTTACCCGGATCCGCCGCGACGATCTCCCGAAAAAGAAGGTCAGGCCTCGTCCTTTCTCGACTTCCAGACGTGCAGCACCCAGACAAACGAAACGGCGGTCGCCACAACGGTCGAGATAACGAGGAGCGGCAGGTACCACCACTGTGCCGCCATGTGGCCCTCCATGATCCCGCTCCCGGCGATCGTTGCAATCGTGTTTGGGACTAAAAATGCCGTGCCGAGCACTGTCAGGTAGGCGGTAACGAGTGCAAAGCGGTTGTTGAGGCTCTGGAGCTGGTTGTTGTAGATGCTCTGCATCACTTCGAGGCCCGAGGCGAGCACGTTTGACATCTGCTCGGAGAGCTCGATGTGGCGCTCGATGTTGTCGGAGAGGATCCCGATCCGCCCGAGCAGTTTTTCGTCGTTGGTGATAAGGTCTGCGTCCCCGTACTGGAGCGAGTTTATCACGTCTTTTGTCGCCCACAGCACGTTTAAGTAATCAATCAGGATGTGCTTCATCTGGTAGATCTTGTGGGCAATGTGTTTTTTGCAACCTTTTCTTCGATGAGCGACTTGCTGATCGCGTCGCCGTGGGCCTCGATCTCCCGGAGATACTCGAAGTTCCGGTCATTGTTCTCGTCGATGATCCGTTCGAGCATCAGGGTGATCTTGTCGCAGGTGCACATGGAGCTGATGCGCTTGAAAAACGGCTGGGCGTACCGCGAGAAGCGGAGCAGGCGGTTGATGTCCTCGGAGTGGACGGTCAGGATGAAATTTTCCCGGATCAAAACAAAGAGCGGGTGAACCGTCATGGTGTCGTTTTTGATGGTCACCGAGGGGAGCATGATCCCGAGCTCCGTGTCGTAGTCCTCGTATGCCGAGTAGAACCCGGTGGAGAGTTTGGGGATGGGAAGTTTCGAAAAGCCGGCTGCCTGTGCGAGCTGCTCGATCTCCTGCGCATCGTCTTTGGTGCTGTAATCGATCCAGGCGATGCTTGCCGCCGGGATTGCCGCGAGGTACTCCTCCAGCGGCCGGTCGAATCTGCCGGTCGATCCGGCCGTCCTTGGAAAGGATGATACAGAAGTTGAGGGGGGTGGCAGCCGGTGCTTTCCGCTTTGATGAGGGTTTTTTCGGGTTCCTGCGGGAACGGAGGTGTGTTCAGCATATCGGTAGTACCATCCCGGACCCGGGCACACCCGGGTCCTGACCCGTACGTTAGCTGATATTGCCCGGTGGAGCGTATAAACGTAGCCGCACCCGGGTTCCGGCCGGATTTTCATTGTCGTCAGGTATATCTGCCCGGCAGGAGAGGTACCGACCATGTGTATCGCCCGCGGTCTCCTGCCCTGCATGCTCATCCTCATGGTCTTTTTCTGCGGGCTGTTCCGGTACTGCCCCGTCGCCATCGGTATCACCGGATACCACAACGGCAACAGCGGCACCGGCAGCGACAGGATCGCCGGCAGCCGGCACCTTTTCCCTCACTGTCGATGGCGTCCCGGCCGGGTCGGCCCTCCCTGCCACATATACCTGTACCGGTTCTTCAATAACTCCGGGGATTTCCTGGACAAACGTGCCGGCGGGCACAAAAATCCTCGCCTTTATCCTCGACGACCCGGACGCACCGTCGGGGACGTTTACCCACTGGCTCCTCTATAACATCCCTGCAACGACATTAAGTATCGTCCCTGACCAGCCAAACGCGAAGGTACTCTCTGACGGGACGCAGGTTGGTACGAACACGGCAGGTTCCCGGGGCTATTACCCGCCCTGCCCGCCGGTCGGGACAACCCACCGGTACGTCTTCCGGCTGTACGCAGTCGACATGGCGATCTCCCAGCCGACCGCCGACCGTTCATCCATCGATTGGGCTCTTTCCGGCCATACCCTCGGGGAAGCGCAGGTCACGACAACGTTTACGCGGTAGGCGCCGGTTTTTCCTCTCCGGTCCCGCGGACGGACAGGGCAAAAAGGATGCAGACCGCGACGGCGATAAGACCGCTTGCCCCGAACCCGGCGCCGTAGCCGGCTACCGTGACTACAATCCCGGTAACGACCGGGCCCGAGGTCTGGCCGATATCCATGATCGAGGAGAGCGCACCCATGGATGCCCCGAGCTGCTCTTTTCGTGCAACGTCTGCCACGTAGGCGCTCGTTGCTACCGTTGAAAGCGACATGCCCATGCCAAAGACGGCGCTCACGAGAAGGAACCCGGCAAAGGAGCCGGCAAGGGTGAGCGCTGCGGCAGCGGCCCCGGTGATGGCGAGCCCGGCAATAATCTGGATCCTCTTATCGACCCGGTCGGCGATCCTGCCAAAGAACGGCTTTGTCGCGGCGATCACGACAACCTGCACGGCAAAGATGATCCCCGTCTGGTATGCCCCGATCCCAAGCCCGAGCAGGTAGAGCGGGAGGAAGGTCTCGACAGCCCCGAACGCAAAGTAGGTGGCCATGTCCACGATGGCGGTGCCACGGAGCCTGCGGTTTGAAAAGAACAGGACAAAGCTCTCGCGGAACGCAGAGAACGGGAGCGTGTTTAAGGAAAGGGACTTTTCTTCCTTATAGAGCAGCGTCATAATGAAGACCGGCACAGCGGCAAGGGCCGCGGTGATATAGACCATCCGGTACGGGACAAGCCCCGGGTACATGACAAAATACGAGATGATGACCCCGCCGGCGAGCGGTGCAAGGGTTCGGCCTATGAGTGTTGCCGACGAGTACTGCCCGAGCATCTCGCCTTTCGTGTCCGGGAACCGTTCGGCGATCACTGCGGAGATGACCGGGCCCGAGGATCGCGGTTGCCGTCCCGTGGAAGAACCGGACCGGGATCAGCCAGACCGGTTCGTGTGATGAAAGGTAGAGGACTTGGAGCATAAGAAGACCGCCCCTGCAAGGACGAGGAGGCGTTTTCTCCCGATATGATCCGAGACGACCCCGACGGGAAACGAGAAGAGGATCCCGGCGAGCGGGGAGAATGCGGCGATCAGGCCGATCACGGTGCTGTCGGCGCCGATTGCATTCGAGAAGAGGGGGAGCACCGGGTTTTTGGAGATCGTTGTCGAGAAAATCGCAAAGAACCCGAGCAGGAAGAGATAGTACATCATCCGCCGTTCCGGCGTGAATGTGGAATGCAGGGAGTGTTTCATGATGGGTGTTCCTGCCCCTCAATTATGATAGGGAGGCGGCCCGGCCATTCATGCAGGTCTGCCTGACCGGTATAAAATAATATTCTCCTCATAACCGAAGATCATATCGAAAATCCCATATGAAAGGACATCGTAACCGCCCGTATGAAACCCATAAAATATTCACGGACTGGAGTGCTCCTGGCATTCCTGATTGTGGTATTGCTCACTGTCCTGCCGGTGTCTGTTCCGGCAGCAGGTGAGCCCTCCCTCTCTGCAATGGTCTCAGCGACCGAGCCTGCCCTCGGCGAACCGGTAACGGTCAGCGGTTATGCGGAAGGTGGAAACCTGACGGCCGGTATCCGGGTCTGGGTCTTTGGCGGGAATTATGTCAATGTCACGACCGTCCCGGTCGGTTCGGGCGGCGCATTTTCGGCAACGTTTTCGACCGCAAATCTCCCGGCGGGGAACTACTATATCCTTGCTGAAGGCGCGGGAAATGACGGGGCATTCGACCTCGACCTGACCCGGACCGGCGAGTATTCGTTTGAAATCACAAACCCGAAGACCGGCACGAAGGTCATGACGTTTACGGGAACCGGCAGCGTGCTGGACATGGCAGCACTGGAACTGCTGTCCGATGCTCTCAACAAGGCCGGTTACGACGATCCCTATGCCCAGCTCTCGTTTGAAGTATCAGGACAGAGCGGGGAATCTGCAACGGTTGTGACGACGACAGCACCGGTTTCGGCCCCGACAGTAGCCCAGACCGTCGCTGCCACTACTACGGCAAAGTCCCCGGTTCCGGCTGCAGTTCCCTGTGCAGCACTGGTGTTTGCCGGTGCAGCGCTCGTGCTGTACCGCCGGCACTGATTTTTTTATTTTTACCAATCCCCGGATCTTTTGGTAAGGGTATTTTTCCGGTGATAAATTTCTCACGGAGTACTGGAAAAGTCTCCCCGGTTTTTGAGGTCGTGACTATGGAAAAAAGCCCGGATTGTTAATTATGGCCGGGGCTGCTGCTGGGTGGCGCAGTGGAACGTCCCGGAGCCTTCGACCATTGCCCGGGCGTTCACCCCGACAACTTCCCTCCCGGGGAAGAGTTCGCGGAGGATAGAAAGGGCCTTTTCATCGCCGGGGTCGTCAAAGACCGGCACGACCACAACGGTATTCCCGATATAGAAGTTGGTGTAACTGGCCGGGTAGCGCTCACCGTCGAAAACAACCGGTGCCGGCATCGGGAGCTTTACCAGCGTGAACGGGTTGTTCTCCTGGTCGGTGGCTTTCGAGAGGATCTCATAGTTCTCGTGGAGGGCAGCGTAGTTCTCGTCCTCCGGGTTCTCCTCGTAGGCGCAGACCACGGTCGTGGGCGAGACAAACCGGGCCACATCGTCCACGTGGCCATCGGTGTCGTCCCCCACGATCCCCCGGTTGAGCCAGACGATCTTTGTGGCCCCGAGGTATTCTTTCAGGTACTCTTCGATCTCTTCCATCGAGAGCGAGGGGTTGCGGTTTTTGTTTAAGAGGCAGGACCGGGTGGTCAGGATCGTGCCCTTCCCGTTCGTGTCGATCGAACCGCCTTCGAGAATGATGCCCGGTGAAAAGACCGGGAGATCGAGCCAGCGGTTCATATCCTCCGGGACATGGCCGTCTGCGATCTGGTCCTCGTATTTCTCCCCCCAGGCATTGAATTTCCACCGGACCATGGCAGCCTTGTTGAGGGCGGGGTTCGTGATAAAAGTCGGGCCGTAGTCCCGGATCCAGACATCGGAATAGGAGATCGTCCGGATGGTGACACGGGAGAGGTCCACCTCTGCGGCCCGCAGGCGGGACTTGACCATCCGGTTTATCATGGGGTTCGGGACGAAGAGTTCGACGTGTTCCGAGAGGGTGATGGCCGCGATGAACCGGACGTACCCCTCCCCGACCTCTTTTAACTGCGGGAAGGTGTTCTTGTTATGCGGCCACGAGAGCCAGACTGCGTCGTGGGGCTCCCATTCGGCGGGCATGAAGTACCCCAGTTTCCTCGGCGTGTCCCCTTTTCGCGGGATCGGAGCGGTAGCGTCGTGCTCCGGTACCCGCGAACAGACCGAGGTATAGGTGTCCGGCCGGCGGTTCCGGAAGAACCCCCAGGAGTCCCGGATGGCGGCGTTCATTCCGATATCGACGGTGGCCATGACCGTCTCGTCGCCGTCCCCGGCATGGCCGAGGATCTTCCCGAACGCGTCGCAGACAAACGATCCGCCGAAGAACCGGATGTTTCCTTCCCGGCCGGCCCGGTTGACGGCGGCAATGTGGACGCTGTTTGCAATCGCATGGCTGCGCTGGATCAGCTCCCAGGCCTCCTGCCAGTCGCCCTCCCCGGGCGGGTTCTCGCAGAGGTTGCCGATCGCTGTCGGGTAGAAGATGATGTCCGCACCGTCGAGGGCAACCGAACGGGCAGCCTCGGGGAACCACTGGTCGTAGCAGATCAAAACGGCGATCCGGCCGTACCGGGTCGTGTGTACCGCATAATGCTCGCCGGGGTAAAAGTAGCACTTCTCGAAAAACCCCGGGTCCTCCGGGATGTGAACCTTGTAGTACGGGGCGTGGATGCTGCCGTCGGCATCGATGACGACCGCCGCGTTCCGGAACCGCCCGTCCTCCCCTTTTTCGAAAACGGGGACGATGATGACCGCCTCGTACTGGCGTGCGAGGAGGGCAAATGCCTTCGTGGACTCTCCCGGTATGGTCTCGGCAACCGAGGGGTCGGGCTTCCCTATCTGCTGCGGGAAATACCGGGAGCGGAAAAGCTCCGGGAGGCAGACGATATTTGCCCCGTCCTTCAATGCACGTTCGGTACGTCCGAGTGCCTTATTGAGGTTCTCTTTAGAGTCCGGCCCGATCTCCATCTGGATGAGGGCGAGGGTACGTGTCGGACTGTCCATGTGCATCAGCTCTTAGCTCCTAGAGCGTTATTGCTCCATCAATATCATGTTTCCCAAAGATGGCTATTTGGGCAGGGCGGGGGAAACGGGGAGAAAAATTCGGGAATTGGTGTCAGCTCCGCCGGTAACGGGGAGAAATGTAAAAAACCGGGGTGAAAAAAAAGAAGTGCCCTTACTGCGGTTTGAACTTACGGGTGTAAACAAAGTACCCGAGCGCGGCAAGAACGACAAGAACAATCGCGGCAATCCCGGGCATACCCAGCACGTCCATAAGGGATTTTGCCGGGGTCACCGTCACCGTGACCTTCATCGGGTCGGTCGTGACCTGGTTATTGAGTGCATCGCGGTAGATCACTTCGGAATCGAGGCCGTAGCTTTTCGCCGTAGCTCCCTGAATCGACCGAGACCTCGAACGACGCCTCTTTCACGTCACCGGGTGCCATTGTCCCCAGGAATGCCGTATCGTCGTTGCTCGTGAACGGGTCGACCGCGCTGATCCGGGCCTGCGCATTGTATGCCGTTGCACCGCCGGTGTTCTGGTACTGGACCACGATCACCGATTTCGCTCCGGCAGGAATCGTGGTCTTGATTGCGGTTGCATTGTATGCGACCTTGCTCCCGACCGGGACCCCGATGGTCTCGGTCTTCGAGTCCACGATATCGCCTTCGCTGTTCTTGTAGTTCACGTACACATCGAGCGGATAGGTCTTGGCCTGCGCATCGCTCGATACGGCTACCCGGAACCGGCAGTCTGCCGTAGCACCCTTCGGGAAATTCCCGACATACATGCTGCCCTCGGAGGGTGTGATCGGACTTGCGTCGTTCTGCGCAATCCGGACCGCGGCGTTTGTACCGTTCTCGTACCCGGTATTCTTCACCGTGAACGTGACATATCCCTCGTTTGCCGCATTGAGATCCTGCGCCGAGATGTTCGTAACCTCGATCTGGACGACCGGTTTGATCCGGATCGGCAGCGTGACCGTCTGGTTCACGGACTTATACATGTACTGCAGCGTCTCCGTACCGGTCTGCTCGACCTGGTACATGTACGTGTAATTCAGTACCAGCGGCAGTTCATACGTGCCCGACGCGGCGTCCTGGCTTACCTTGATGTGGTAGGTCCCCGACGCCGTGCTGCTCGCGGCAAGGTCGCCCAATACCTGCGGGTCGGCTTTGACTACGATTGGCGCATCCCCGGCGCTTAACGTTGCCGTGAGCTGCTTTGCCGTGTTCGACTGGTCTGCACGGTCGATGATGCCCGACTGAACGATCTTGTACTCGTTCAGGCCGGTATTATCGACGGCGATGACAAGGTTCACATCGTCCCCGGGCGAGAACTCGTTCGTGCCCGTGATGTGAGCTGCAAGTTCCGGGCTCCCGGCCATATACTTCGTGCCGGCGAGCGCCGGGGATACTGCGAGAACGGCAAGAACGATCGATACCAGGCAGAGAAGCCTTACCTTGGAAAAAGAGCGGCCCTGTCTGCTGCATGCAGTCGGGGATTTTTTGGATAAACCAGTCCGTGTAACATTTCCATGCAGAACCTCAGATAATCGATTGACGATAGGTACAGGTTGAAATTTCGCCCATATATTACGTTCGCCACCAGAAAACCCCCTGTTTACGCCGTAAAAAATATTATTCCTCCGCTCACTCCAGGGTGCGCCGGTAGGTCACAATGCCGAGAATGATCATCGCCGACGAGAAGAGCAGCAGGGCGATAAGATCGGGCCGATCACCCCGATCCCCTGGTCCCGCAGGAGGATGCTCCGCAGGGCGTGCACCCCGTAATATTCGGGGTTGATCACGGTGATCCAGCGCAGCCAGTCGGGCATCCCAATCACCGGGTAAAATGCCCCCGATGTCAGAAAAAGGATCATGTTGAAAAAAGCGATCAGCGACATGTATTCCTGCTGCGTGGTAAAGCGCGATGCGAGGGAGACAACAAAGCTCGTCACCCCGATACAGGAGATCAGGATCACAACGAGGACGAGGATGAACGCCTGGAGGCTCTGGACGGCGATTCCGGTGACCAGCAAATCTATCCAGAAGATCACAAACCCGGCGATAAACGCCCTCACCGTCCCGCTTGTGATGATCCCAAGGATAATACTCGACCGTTTTACCGGCGTCACCAGGTAGCCTTCGTGGATCCCGTTCTCCCGGTCCCGGATAAGCGCCATTCCCCCGCCGAACATGGTAGCGGAAAATATCGCCATCATGATCACGCTCACTCCGAAGAACTGGATGTACTTGATGTTCCCGTAGATCTTGTCCACCCGGACCGGCGTATGGGCACCAAGGGTGAGGAGCACATGGTTCAAGCCCGCCTCCACCAGCGGAGGCGTGATAGAGTCGGCACTGTCCACATAGAGGCGGATAGTATTGTCGTTTGTCACCTCCGAAGGAAAGACGATCACCGCCGCGAGCTTTCCGTTCGCAAGATCCTGTTTTGCGGTGATCTCGTCTGCATAGACGGTAACGTCGAGGAGTTTTTCCGCATCGGTCTGGCTGATATGGTTGAGCTGGTAGGTGGCGCTCGTAAAGAGCTGGGTGTCGTTATACGGCGGGGCTTCCTGAACCACGCCGACCGGGATGTGGGTGATGGTCCCGCCCATCGCGTTCCCGAAAATGACCAGGTACATGACGGGGATAAAGAGCGTCATGACGATCATCGAGGGGGTGCTTAAGAACTTCTTGAAGTCCCGTTTGAAGATGGCAAATGCGCTGCGGATCATGGCACCTTTCCCCCGTGAGCGGCATTCCCGTTCGTGTCGCCGTCAATGCCCTTTCCCGTCAGGTAGATGAAGATGTCTTCGAGCGACGGGGAGCGGATGGAGATGGAGATGATGGGGATGTCGTATTTTTCAAAGACGGCAAGGATTGCCGGGATGACCCGGCTCCCGTTGGTGGCCGAGATCGTGACGCTGTGCTCCACGACGGTGATGGCGTTTACGAGGTCGATCTTCTTTATCTCCTCTTCAGCCCCGGGCGCCATGTGGTCGATGCCGATCCCGATGAGGTCGCCGGCCGGGATCATCCTGCGGAGGTTTTCGAGGGTGTCGAGCGCGATGAGGCTCCCGTGGTCGACAAAGGCGATCCGTTCGCAGAGCTTCTCAGCCTCGTCCATGTAGTGCGTGGTAAGGATGATCGTGGTGTGTCCTGCGTTGAGCGCGAGGATCTGCTGCCAGACCTCCCGCCGTGCTTCGGGGTCGAGGCCTATCGTCGGCTCGTCCAGGAAAAGGATGAGCGGGCGGTGGATGAACGCCCGGACGATCTCCAGTTTCCGCTTCATCCCCCCGGAGAATGTCCGCACCGGCATGTGGGCCCGGTCTTCGAGGCCGGCCATTTTTAAGAGTTCCCAGATCCGGGCGTCGAGGATGCTGTCCGGGACATTCTCCAGTTTCCCGTAAAATTCGAGATTGTCGTAAGCGGAGAGTTCGATGTCGCTCGTGTAGTTCTGGGGGCAGACGCCGATTAACGTCCGGATCGTCTCCGGGTCTTTTGTGATGTCGTAGTTGTTGACAAAGGCCTGGCCGGCGGTGGGGGAAAGGAGTGTGGTCAGGATACGGATGAGCGTGCTCTTCCCGGCGCCGTTTGAGCCCAGAAGCCCGAAGATCTCCCCTTTCATCACCTCAAAGGAGATGTCGTTTACCGCAACAACGGTCTTGGTCTTGTCCTTGAAGACCTTGGAGATGTGGTCGATCCGGATGATCGGCGTGCCGTCGGCAACTACGGGCGTCCCCAAAGGAGCGGCAGTGTCCCCGCCGGGTGGCGGTGTATCTCTAAGAAACAGGTGCAGGGCCTTCACCTCTGGCTGATTTTTATCAGGATCCGGTATGCCTCATTGAGCGCCGTGCCCAGGTGTTCGAGTTCCGCATCGCTGAGCCCCTCGAAACTCTCCATGAGGTCTTTTTTGTATTTCGATACGGACTCTTTGAGGAATTTTTTCCCTTTGGCGGTGTGATCGTGAGGTTCGTGACCCTGCGGTCCGCCGGGTCTGCCTGCCGTTCTACGAGGCCGTCGGCGATCATGATATCGGCAAGCCGGGTCATGTAGGGACGGGAGATGTACAGCCTGCTCCCGATCTCCGACATGGGCAGCGCCTTGTACTTCATGAGAAGCCCGAGGGTGTGGTACTCCGCGATGAGCACGCCGTTTGCGGCATGCCGGGTCTTCATCGCGTTCCGGTAGTAAAGGGGAACGAGGGCTATCAGCGCGTCTGCCGCACGTCCCCGAATGTCTTCGGCCATCAGTGGTGTCTCCTTAAAGGGAGTACTGAACTGATAGTTAATTAAGTGAACTATTCATTTTGTGAACTACCTGTGCGAAAAGCACGGGGAAGAATCAGTGTCAGACACCTGTGTAAAACGCGGATATTTCGTGGATCCTACGAGAGTTCACCGGTCACAAAGAGGGATGCGATAAGCACGACCCCGAATGCAGCGATCACAAGGCCCGCGAGCCGGTTGATGGTATGCAGCCGCTCCTGTGTCAGGTAGCTGCGCATGGAGCCGATCGACCCGCACAAAATAACCCACCAGGCCATTTCGCCGGCAAAGACCCCGATAACAAAGAGGGCCGGGTTGATCCACGTGGCCCCGCTGATAACAGCGCCAAAGCCGGGGATGATGATCGCAAAGAAGAGGATAGTGAGCGGGTTTGCAAGCGTCAGGGCAAGCATCGTCGAATAATCCGAGAGGAGGCTCCCCCCGTCTGCCTGTACTTTCATCTCGGGCGGCGGGGCAAAGAAGATCTTGAGGCCGACTGCGATGAGGGCAAGGCCCCCGAAGAGCCGGAAGAACCACTGTCGGGCAAGGAGGAAGTCCGAGATGAGGGCAAGGCCAAAAGCTGTTACCGCGGCATAAAAGGCGTCGGCGGTGGCGATCCCGAGGCCCGCTACGATGCCGTGGAGCCTCCCGCGGGTTATCGAGCGCTGGATGCACACAAAAGCAATGGGGCCGACCGGCGCCGCAAGGGCGATGCCGATCACAATGCCATGAACAAAAAGGTCGGTCTCCACGTTTCGTGCACCCGTATATCGTTTGCAGGTAGTCCCGCACCGGGCCGGGCGGCGCCTGCCGGAAGGATCCGGCCTGCCCTTACCCTGCTCCTGCGGTCTTTTCGCATCTCTATTAGTACGTGCGCCTTCATCAATATGGCACCTGCCCTGTAGGGACAGGCTAAAAAGGAGGGGGTTATGGGGATGCCGCCGGTTCCCTTATTCAAGGAGGAACCGCCAGGCAAGCCCGGCAATAAAGATGGCAGAACAGGCAATGACGAGAAGGATGTTTTTTGCCTTGTTGCGGACGGTCATGTCGCTCCAGAGCGGCTTTTGCCAGCCGGCCAGGTACCCGATGACAAGCCCGATCGCAGCCCCCGCCATCAGGCCGATGGTAACGACCATCCCGATCGACAGAATATCGGTATCCATAAAACCAGTGTCTCCATCGTTGTTTGCTTTTTTTAGGATATAAAAGACGCCGGGAACCTGCGGGAGACCGGCCCGGAGCATGGGTTTAATGGTGATTTAAAGAGAAATATACTCCCCATACCAGCCCGGGAGTCGCCCGGGCAAGGAGAATGCGTTTATGATCTCGCTGCGGTTCTACCGCATCTACGATATCGGTCGTGAGATCGACATCGACTGGCTGGAGAAGTCTCTGGCCCAGAATTATTTTACGGCCCGTACCAGTTTTGTGAGGGTCAAACCCAAATCCATCATGATCGAGTCGTCCCCGCTCCTGATCCGGATGCTGCCGATCACGGTGGAACGCGACGGGCGCTCGTTTGAGTTCTCGGCTGTTGCCCGTGTCTACGACATCGGCGTTATCAGCCTCTGTTTCGTCCACGAGAACCAGGAGGCGGACTACAAAGAACTCGAAGATATTGCGCTCCGGTTTGCCGGGCAGGAAGGACTCTCCGACTTCTTCATCCAGTACCTCAATACGCTCGGGGAGATCATCAAGCCCCACATCAAGAATTTCGCCGTGGACCCGGCCTTCTTCGAGGACTACACGATCTACGTGACCGACCGCCGGGACGACACAATCGACCCGGTGCCGCTGTTGATCGGCGACCGGTCGCCGGTATCCCCCCAGATCCGGGACGAGATCCTGAAAAATTCGATGTCGTACACGACAAACGAGGTTGCGATCATCTCCTGGGACTCGGCACTGCTCTGCAGCCCCGAGAGCCCGACGGACTTAATCGACCTCATCGAGTTTGCGAACGTGCAGGTGCTCGAACTGCGGTACTATGACCGCGAGCTCACCCGGGAGATGGCCCGGATGTACGACGATATCGAGCATGCGGACCGGCTCTCCTGGTATTCAAAGAGCCGCCGGTACCACGAGATCATGCGCCACCAGATGAAGATCTCGGCCGAGATATCGGAAACGATCGAAAAGGTCGACAATTTGATCAAGGTGACCGAGGACATCTACTACGCCCGGGTCTACGCGGCGGCGCTCAAGATCTTAAGGAGCGGCCAGTGGAGCGAGAGCGTGAGCCGGAAGATCGACGTGATCCGGGAGAATTACTCGATGCTTTCGGACGAGGTCAGGATCCAGCATTCGAACTTCCTCGAATGGGTGGTGATCCTGCTCATCGCCTTTGAGATCGTCGTGATGATCGTGGAACAGGCCCTGGTACACTAGGGCCCTTTTTTTTAGTATTTTTACCGGCCGTCCGCGTCCTGATCCGCCCTACAGGGTGGATTTGAGGGATGCAAGGAGGTCCTGGTATTTTCCGCCGGCCTCGAACTGGTTGGCGGCAAGCGTCCTTGTCGAAACGACAACGGAAAGCCGGGGGTCGAGCTTCTGCGCTTTTGCATAGTCTGCCATTGCGCTCCGGTAAGAGGCGAGCGAGTCGAGGAATCCCGCGTGCAGGGGGGATGAAGAGCCTGCCTGCCGTGCCGCATATTCCGTTACGGCAAGGGCAAGGTACGCGTCCCCTTCCCGGAGCCAGGTCTTTGCATTGTCCGGCTCGACCGCGAGTGCGGCGGCATACGAGGAGATCGCCGCCTCATAGTCTCCGCGATGGGTACTGAAGTCCCCGATCCGGACAATGACTGCCGGGTTATCGGGTTCCGTTACCAGAAGGCTCCGGTAGATCAGCTCAGCCTCATCGATCTTCCCGGTCCGGAGGAGCGCCTCGGCTTTCTTCTGCAGGAGGGCAGGATCGTCCGGGCTTTCGGCAAGGGCATGGTCGTAGAACGAGAGGGCAATTCCGGACTGGTTTACGAGCATGAAGGTGTCGCCGGCCGCGGTTCCACCGTCCCGCAGGATGGTTGCCGGTGTCAGGCCCGGGGCACATACGGTAATGATAATGGCGGCTGCGATGACGACTATGGCGATACCAAGGAGGATCCACTTGTTCTGCATGGCCGGGGTGTGCGAGCCCGCGTTTGAGGGAATGCACGGCCTCTGTACCAGTCATCTCCCCCGCCCATGATAAACCCGCCCTTTTTTGTGCGGATCTTTCGGGAACGGGACGTATGACCGTCACTAACGGGTAACAATCATAAGAAAAACAGTGGGAAAATGATAGAAAGGCTTACTTGATCTTTTTCTCAAGTTTCTTGAGCTTCTTCTTTGCACTGTCGCTGCCGGCTGCTGCCTGCTTTGCGAGTTCTGCTGCCTTTTCCTTCTTTACCTGGTTGAGTTTTGTCATCTGTTTCTTGCTGGTTGGCATGTAAGTTACCTCAATATGCCTTGACAGGTTCTATTTACCATTTGTCCATCTTAATGATATCCCTGAATTCCCCCTGATTTTTACAAAAAAGAGGGGCCGGGACGGTGTTTTCGGTCATGGAAACGATCATTTCACGCTTTCCCGGAGGATTTCCCTTTGGCGCCAGAGGGCTTTTCACGGGGATACGTATCCAAACCTATATCAGCGGTATACGGCGGATGATCCTCTATGGAATTACCGGATGCCCTTAGTGCACGGGAACAGAAGCTCGTGCTCTTCATCCTCGCGCTCTCCTCTTTATGGCATCGCTTGATTCAACGATTGTGAACATCTCGCTTCCCACGATCGCAGAATCGTTTGGCGTCTCCATGTCCGAGGTCTCCTGGGTGGCGATGAGCTACCTGCTCGTTTTGAGCGGCCTTCTCCTCGTTTTCGGGAAGCTCGGCGACATGAAGGGATTCAAGAAGATCTTCATTACCGGGTTTGCCGTCTTTACCGTGGGCTCGCTCCTCTGCGGTCTCTCGGGGAGTATCGATGCCCTGATCGGCTCGCGGTTCGTCCAAGGGATCGGCGCCGCAGCCCTCGAAGCGATCGGCCCGGCCATGATCGCGATCTACCTCCCCAAGGAGATCCGGGGTAAAGCGCTCGGGATCCTTGCAACGGTCATCTCGGTGGGAATCGCCGCAGGGCCGATCGTCGGCGGCCTCTTGACCCAGTACGTGAGCTGGCACTGGATCTTCTTCATCAATGTCCCGATCGGGATCTGCGCCGTATTTTTAGGGATGAAGTTCATCCCGAAAGACCGGCTCCCGGTAAAGAACGGGGCGTTCGATTCCCCCGGGGGGATTATTTTCTTCTTTGCGCTTGCCACGCTCCTCTGGCCCATCGACGAGGGACTCTCGCTTGGCTGGACGTCTCCTGCAATTATCGGCAGCTTCTGCGTGTCGGCTATCCTCTGGGTCCTCTTTATTGTCCGGGAGACCCGCTGCACCGACCCGCTCTGCGACTTCGACCTGTTCAAAAACAGGAATTTCCTTGCGGGAAGCCTTGCCGCCGCGGCCATGATGCTTGCGTTTTCCGGGGTGCAGTACCCTCCTCCCGTTCTTCTTTGAGGGCGTGATGGGCTACCAGACCTATGTTGCCGGCCTGCTGCTTGCCATCCCGTCCGTTGCGCTCATGATCCTCGGGCCGATCTCCGGCACCCTTTCGGACAAGATCGGTTCGCGGGTGCTTGCCACGGGAGCGGCCGTGTTTGCTGCGGTGACGTTTTTTTTCATCAGTTACTTCACGGAGAACACGAGCATGCTCTACATCGCCGTTACCCTGCTCTGCTCGGGGATTGCCCTTGGGATCTTCTTCCCGCCCAACATGAACCAGATCCTCGGCCAAAGCAAGAAAGACGAGGAAGGCGTTGGTTCGAGCATCATGACGACGATGAAGAACGTCGGGGAGACCGTGGGGATTGCGCTGATGGGAACGGTCGCCCTCTTTACGGTGGTGACAAACAAGAACTTCAACCCGAATACCCCGGTGGCCCAGATCCCGATGGAGATCATCGTGGAGGGCTTTGCGGTCGCTTTTGTGGCTGCGGCCGCGATCGCGGTGATTGCGGCGGTGCTATCAGCGGTTGCAAAGGACGCTCCCCGGTAACGTGCTTTGTCCGGGAGTACTTCCCGGGATTTCTTATTTTTGTCCCCGTCCCCGTAGTCCTCCTCCTTCCCGCTGATGCACGTTCCGGCGATCCTTTGTACCCTGTCGCAGGCTTACCCGGACACGAAAAACGGGTGCGGACAAACCGCAGAATGCCGCCGTCGGCCCCGGTGAAAACGGTCTTTTTGGAAGAATGAATGTGGTGGAAAAAATAAGAGAAATGAAGATAGGATGAGGCTTACTTTTTGCCTGACTTCTTGGCATCTGTCTTCGCTGCTGCGGGTGCAGTCTTTGATGCGGGGGCAACTGCCTTCTTTTCCTTGTGTGACGTAGTGATCACTTCCTTTCTCAGTTATTTTCGTTGATTTGTGGTTTTTGCCACGTACTCATGTTTTTTGGGATGGGTGATATATTTTCTCCCCCTTATGCCGGCTTTTGCAGAGGCTGCAACGGTTTGACACTTTTTACGTACGGTGCTGGCCTGCGATGTTTTTATCGTGCAGGTGGGGGGTTTTTAAGTGCAAACCCGGAGCAGGGCTGCCCTGTCGGGGGTATCATAAAAAGATCCGGGACGGGGGGATAATCCCCCTGCCCGGTTTCATGCTTTTTTCTCTTCCGATGCCTCCATGTGGTCGAGGACCCGGTCCCACATGACGAGGAGCCCGGGGACGATGACGTAGGCGAGGAGGCCGGTGCCGAGGAATGCGAGGGTGATAAGGACTGATGTGTCCATCACCATCACCTCAGGCAAGGGCTGCGACCCCGTCCGCCCAGGTCTCGATCACTGAGAGGATGCCGTCGTCCTCGTACGAGGAGACCGATACCTGTTCGCGACCGAAGGTGACGAGATAAATCTCGTTGTTTGCCGCGTGGCATTTGAGGGTAGCGGAGAACGTGTCGGTGTCCGAATCATGGGTCGGGATGCCCCCGTGGGCCGTGACGTTGGCGGAATTTGCGAGGACTGCCGCAATGCCTGCCTTGTAGCCGGCGACCGTGCCGTAGTTCTCCGAACCGCTGCCGATCTTCTTTGCATCATTGTCCTGGTACACGAACCGGGCCGTGTAGCTCTCGCGTGACTTCTCTACGGGCGGGTGGTTGGCGCCCGAGTTCATATACGATACACATCCGAACGGGTTGTTCGTGATGACGGACTGGACGAGGTTGTTGAACGTGTCCACGTCCTCGAACGGTTCCGCAAGCTTGCGGACCGCACACTTTACTGCACTCTTTGGTGCGAAGTCTGCCATTTTTTTCAACTCCTTTTTTCTTTTGTCTCGGGGCGCCCTTTGACATACAAGTATAGGATGTGTAAGGATATAGTCCTGAAAAGGAAAACAAATCCGGGGCAGGATAGTGGCAGGATAGCATTTTCGAGGCGTTAGCGTTGCGCCGGCAGATGTCGGGACGATTTTGTCGGGATTTTCAGGCTCCATAAATTTATAATATCATAAATCCATAATTTCGGGCATGGAAGCGCAGTATACATCGATCTCTGTTTCATTTTCCTCTAAACGGGAGCTCGATGCTATTAAGTCTGAGATCGGGGTAAAGACCTACGAAAAGGCCCTCCAGTATCTCTTAAAGAGCCGCAAAAAGGGGATGGCTTCGACAGCAGGGTGCGATCCTGACCTTCCGTCGTTTAAGCGCGAGACCGGGGGAGATTCGCATCGCCTTTCTTATTGACACCTGGACGTGGATCGAGTACTGGAAAGGCGCCAATAAGAAAGCGATCCAGATCATCGATGAGAGCACTGAGCCGTTTATGGTCTCCAGTATCACCATCGCCGAGGTTGCCCAGATCTACCGGCAGCGGGATAAACGTCTTGTTACGGTAAGAACCGACGATGTAGCTGCCCGGGCCGAGGTCGTGCCGGTTACGTTTGAGATCGCAAGGCTTGCCGGCCAGCTGCGCAATACCGAGATCGATGGCGGGATTGCGGATGCAATCATCCTTGCCACGGCCCGGCTCACTTCGTCAAAGATTGTAACCGGGGACCAGCACTTCAAGGGCAAAAAAAACGTCGTATATCTCGGTGTATGAGTGCCGTTTAAGTAGGGAACGGTTCATCTCAAAAAAAAGGGAAGTATTACCTTCCCAGCTCTTTTGCAAGGTCCCAGTCATATGCTACACCTCCGAGGTCTACGCGGTAGAACCTCCAGCCGGCAACGGGAGAGTTCACCCATATCATAGTCCGGTAGGTAGTTATGGGTACAAGGGCGCGGGCCTTGTCTACTTTCTCCGGGAAGAGTTCCCGGAGCGTATGGGCATCGGGCACCTGTTTCTGGGAGTAGATGACGGCGATCATCAATGACACAGCCCCTTTTTTTGTTGCAGTGATGGCATCGGAAAAGTCCGGGTTGTCGAGGAGCCGGAAGGTTGCATATCGGTGTTCGTTGAGGAGTCGTATGGCTTCGTAGAGGAGCGGCGAGCGGTGCATTCCTCTCTTTCTTCGGGCTTTTGTTGCCCCACTCCTGCTTTCGGGGTCGGGTATGATTGTTGTGATACCTGCTGCGGGTGGTTCGCAGGGGCTGATCCGGTTGCTGTACGTGGTATCGGATGTGACCGCGCCTGAGTCGATCCCATCCTGTGGCCTGGTTTCTGTTGTCGTGGGTAATCCCTCTGTCTGATGATACGGCCCGTGACCCTGGGCCCGGGAAACTGGAATTTTTATAACACTCAAATCGCCGTACAGGGGGCCGGACGATACCGTCCCGTGTACGAAAAAGCCGGCGCCGGCCCGGGAAGGACGAATATCCCGGTGTGCAAAAACAGGATCAAACGATGACCGTTACGGCACACACTGCCAGTGGAGAGGGATCAATGGCACCCGGACCGGCGGTCATCGACGTATAGCAGAAAAGACGGGCGATACGTTCCCGGCCGGGGCGCCCGTGAATACGACCCCGGCTCCGGCGATCGGGCAAAGCGGTTCTTTCTCGTTCACATCGATACCCATGAGTCCGCAGGCGAGGGCCATGAAGATAATGCAGGCATTTGCGATGTAGCGGGCAGCCATTTTTGCATACCCGTACTTCGCAATGTTCCTCGTAACCTTAAAGCAGAACGTCAGGGGCATTGTGACTAGTTTTATAAAAGACGTGCCGGGTTAAATGCTTCCCGTAAGGTGCGGGAAATTTGGAAGTTATTCGATGGGGATAGGGGGCTGATTTTTGGGTCGGATATGGATAACACAGGAGGCTATAGAATCATTTGAAAAAAGTAATGACCTTCAGGGAAGATCCATTCACTTTCATCCCCCGCACGGGGATTGTTTATATTAATCAAATTATTATCCAATATATTGTGTGATCTGGTTTCAACGCCATGTTTGATTGGATAAATCAGGAGGTCAAATGACTAACAACGGTTTCTTCGAAGAACAGAAGCAGCAATCACTTGTGAAATCAGAGATAGTAAGAAAATATTTTTGGGCATGGGCGAAGGTGATCATTCCTGCTGCAAAAAAATACAAAGGTAAAATTGCATATATCGATCTCTTTGCTGGCCCCGGAATTTATCAAGACGGCACAAAATCAACACCCCTTCTCATACTCGAGCGGGCAATTCAGGAACCTGATATGAGAGAGTTGCTTGTAACTCTTTTTAACGATGCAAATTCTGAACATGCAGCCTCATTAGAAAAAGCTATCCGTTCATTACCTGGAATCGGTTCTCTGAAGCATACTCCAATGGTTTTCAATGACGAAGTGGATATTGGTTTTGAAAGAGTGTTTAAGGATAAGCATCTGGTTCCCACACTCTTTTTTCTTGATCCGTGGGGGTATAAGGGAATCTCGATTGAACTCATAGGTTCCGTTCTTAAAAATTGGGGATGTGACTGTATCCTTTTCTTTAACTATAACAGAATTCAAGTGAGTCTTACCAATCCTAAAGTGAAAGAACATATGGATGCACTTTTTGGAAAAGACCGTGCAGAACGACTTCGTAAGCAACTCGAAATGGTACCTGCAGAGGAAAAGGAACTGACTATCATTGAAACGGTGACTGAAGCTCTCCATGAGGCAGGTGCTTCCTTTGTTCTTCCGTTCTGCTTCAAGGATTCTCATCGCCGTTGCACAAGTCACCACTTGATCCTCGCAACAAAACATCCCCGTGGCTATGAGATAATGAAAGAAATTATGGCAAAAGAAAGTTCGACACAGATTCAAGGAGTCCCCTCATTTGAGTATAACCCTGCCACAGTAAGACAGGCATTGTTATTTGAATATGCACGCCCTCTCGAAGATCTTGAAGGAATGTTGCTAAGTGAGTTTGCTGGGAAAACGCTTACAAGAAAACAGATCTATGAAACGCATAATATTGGCAGACGATTTATTGGTTCAAATTATCGAGAGGCATTGATCAGCCTAGAAAAACAGGGGAAAATTATTGCAGATCCATCGATCGACAAACGACCTCAACGCAAAGGTATTCCAACATTCGGAGATAATGTGAAAGTAACCTTCCCCAAAGTAGACAGGTAATGGATATGGCAGTAAACTCTGGGATTGAATGGACAGAGACCACTTGGAATCCGGTCACCGGATGCACCAAGATTAGCCCGGGCTGTAAAAACTGTTATGCTGAGCGGATGGCTCTCCGATTACAAGCGATGGGCCAAGATAACTACAAGAACGGTTTTAAGGTCACGTTGCACGAGCGAATGCTTCATCTTCCGCTTGAGTGGAGGAAGCCACGGATGATCTTTGTCAATTCGATGAGTGATCTCTTCCACAGAGATGTACCAACGGAATTTATCGAAAAGACTTTTACCGTAATGAGGAAGGCTTCGTGGCACACGTTTCAGGTTTTAACAAAACGGTCTGATCGCCTTCTAGAAATTAAAGACATGATCCGGATCCCAAAGAACGTCTGGCTTGGAGTAAGTGTCGAATGCGAGGATTACCTGTACCGTATCGATGATCTCCGGAAGACAAACTCACAAGTCAAATTCCTCTCGCTTGAACCACTAATCGGCCCATTGCCTGACCTAAACCTTCAAGGTATCAATTGGGTGATTGTCGGTGGTGAATCTGGACCCGGTGCTCGGCCAATGAAGGAGGAATGGGCACTAGATATTAGAGATGCCTGCCTCTCCTCTCATGTTCCATTCTTTTTCAAACAATGGGGAGGTGTATTCAAAAAACGAGCCGGTAGGAGACTTGATGGAGGACATGGGATCAGATGCCGAATATGAAAGTGTTAGCTTAAAAACAAGTCTCTCTTACAATAGTGCCTATCAGGATCTATCCGTTCATTACGTACTGTGAGATGCCGATTTGCGATATCTGCCATCCAACAACCCCACCCCCCTACCTCAACCTCAGTACCCACCCCCCCTCTCCCAAAAAAGAGCAACCCCCCTCCCCCCGGTTTTCTATTTTACAAAACGGACCCCCACCTCCCCTGTTCTGCATAAAACAGGCCCCCTCCCCCCCATCATTCCAGTCCCAAAAGGTGTGCTTCGCGTGGAGCGTCCGACGGACGGGGGAGGGGACCCCACCCCTCCGGCAAAGAAGAGGGGGGGTGGGGTGATCGCATGAAGGGTGGGGGTACCCTCCCCTCCTCCGGATCCGAAAGGGGCCCCCTCCCGCTTCCGGAAATTTTGTGAGCCGGCCCCCTCCCCCCCTGCTGCACGAAAAAGGGGAGGGGGTGGGGGGTCGGGTTGTGGTGGAGGAGGTATACCCCCTCCCTTTCACAGGCACCTGTCAAAATCTATCAGTTTGTCACAAACTGATAGATACTGATATATCCTGCCGGGGGAAAGTATTCTGCACGAATTATTACGTGAGCAGGCATGAAACTCCCCGAAGTCCCGCAGTTCACCGAAGATGAAATCAATACGGCAATCGGCCTCGCCCGGGATCCCGCCGTCTTAAAAGCGGCCGTAGAGTACAATACCCGGTACCTTTTCTGGGAAGAACTCCGCCATCACCCGCTCCCCGCCGATGCCCGGTCGGTCTGGGCGCTCATGAAACTGCTCCGCAGGGCCCAGGCGCGGGAGATCGTCTTTGCCGGCCTGCACTTCCCCTATACATTGGCGATGCAAGCTCGCAGATGCTCTACCATCTCGACAAGACCGCAGCCGGCAGCCTCTCCGGCATGCTGGACACCTTCGGGCACGACCGCGAGCGCTATATCGTAAACTCCCTCATGGAAGAAGCGATTGCCTCAAGCCAGCTCGAAGGAGCCGCCACCACCCGCCGGGTGGCAAAACAGATGCTCCGGGAGCGGCGCAAGCCCAAAAACCGCGACGAGCAGATGATCTTCAACAATTACCAGACCATGAAAAAGGTCCGGGAGATTGCAAAGACCGACCTCACGCCGGATCTCATCCTCTCGCTCCAGGAGATGATAACAAGCGACACGCTCGACGATCCCGCAGACGAAGGCAGGTTCCGGGACAACGACGAGATCCGGGTCGTTGACGGATCGGGAACAGTTCTCCACACCCCGCCTCCCGCAGCAGATATCCCCCGGCTGATCGATGAGTTCTGCCGGTTCGCAAACGGGCTTAACGACCAGTTCATCCACCCGGTCATCAGGGGATCGTGCTGCACTTCCTCATCGGGTATATCCATCCCTTCAACGACGGGAACGGCAGGACTGCCCGGACCATCTTCTACTGGTACGTGCTCCGGCACGACTACTGGCTTTTTGAATACCTGGCCCTCTCGCGGACCATAAAAGAGACAAAAGGCCAGTACAAGAAAGCCTATGTCTATACCGAATCCGATGAAGACGACCTGACCTACTTCATCCTGTACAACCTGACCGCCATTGAAAAGACCATCCGGGAAATCCAGGCATACCTTGAGGAGCAGCAAAAAGAGCAGATCCAGACCCTTCACCGCATCCACGCAGCAGGGGACTTAAGTTTCCGCCAGATCGACATCCTCAGGCAGATCGCAAAGCTGCCCGAAAATCCCGTCCGGATCAAGGAGATCGAGGAGATGTACCACGTTGCATATGCAACAGCCCGCGGCGATCTCCTCCGTCTTGAAGAGCTGGGGTACCTGGAACGCAGGTCGGCCGGGAAAGAATACTATTTCCTGTACTCCGGTATCCCGGGAAAACGATCCTAACCCCGCCAAAAAAGAAAAATATCCCTCGTTCCCGTTACGACGAGCTGCCTGAACTCCCCTTCGTAATCCCCTTTACCTGGATCTCGAAGATCAGGTTCTCGCCCGCAAGCGTCGGGTTCGCATCGATCGCAACCCCCGCGGACGTCACATTGATCACGTGGACGAGGTAGGACTGCCCGGTCGTCGAGCTCTTAAAGCCGAGCGCCTGGCCGGGGTACAGCGTCATATTGCCGGGAACCTGTCCTTGGACACAATCTGCACAAGATCCGGGTTATACGCGCCGTAGGCCTGGTCGTAGGGGATCGTCACCGTCTTTGTCTCGCCGATCTTCATCCCGCGAACCGCTGCATCGAAATCCCGTGATCATCTGGCCCGAGCCCACCGTAAACGAGATCGGGGTGGTGTTCGTGTTCGTTTCAAAGACGGTCTTGTTCTCGAACATGCCCGTGTAGACCACGCTCACCGTATCTCCGGGCGCTGACAACCACGAACGGGTTGTACAGCGAGAGGTAGGCCGTTACTCCTGCGATAACGATGATGATCACCGCAACAACCGAAACGATCCGGAGGGTGCGCTTCCGCGATGCCGCCTTCTCCTGCACCTTCTCCTTGCCTTTGAGTTTCTCCGATTTCTTCATATTGCTCTCATCTCCGTTTCGCCGGCAAATAATATACCCTTGCCTTTCCGATCTGTTATTATCCAGAACCGGGCCTTACCGCCCGCAGGTGTATTACCCGTGGAAAAACAGGACTCCCCCGCACCGTTGAGTGCGCTTGCCACCATCAACCGGATCATCCGCGAAGAGCTCCGCGAGGAAACAGAGCGCCAGCGCACCCTGTACGCCTCGGGCACCAAGGGGCAGGCCACCATCGTTGTCCTCGCCCTTGCGGTCATCACCAACATCGTCTACTTCATCCGGAGCCCGATGTACCTCCTCATCCTCGTCTCGGCGAGCTTCTTTCTGTTTCATGTTCTATTTCATCACGCTCCTCGTCCCCCACACGCTCAGGCCCGCGGGCGCGTCCCAGCACGAGCATCCGGCAGTACATCGCCGCCCTCAAAGAGACGGGCTTTATCAGGAGCAGCAAACGCTTCACCCGGATCTTCCTCAACACCTTCTTCATCAACTGCCGCCCGCTCTTTATCGGCTTTACCGTGCTTCTTCACGCTCGATCTCGCCATCGTCCTCTACCTCTTCCGCACCGGCGTTATCCCGCCCTCCCACACGTGGATCGTCCTCTTCCAGTGCGTTGCCATCATCGTCTTTTACTTCCTCGTATGGCGGCTCGAACCCTACTCCACGGAGTTCTCTCCGATGTCTCGGACATGAAAGATCCACTTAATCCGGAAAAGGATCCCCGGGGCGGTAGTCTCGTTCCTCTTTGTTGTCGGGACCGTTCTTGCCCTCATCAGCATCGTTACCACGATCATCCTCCTCCCCGGGATCACGGTCAACAATGTCCTTTCGATCTCGGAGTTCGACGAGCTCGGGCACCTCATCGTCGCAATCGCCACGGCGCTTGTTCCCCTCTACTTCATCTTCCGGTACGTCCATGGGATCACGAGCCGCGACCTGTTGATCCGGTTCTCGGAGAACAAGACAAAGGAGCTCGCCCGGCAGGCCCGCCTCACCCGGGAAGCAGCCGATGCCGGGAAATCCTCCGGGGATACCCTCAGCAGCGCCACGGAACTCCTGCTCGAAGCCCAGATCTACCAGGTCGAGAGAAAGACCATCTTCGGTACCTTCCCGGTGTACATCGTCAACCCCGACTTCCGCCGGGTCTTTTCCCGGGACGACTTTTCCGGCAAAAAGAGGAATTAATCCCCTGCGCGCCCCCCCGTCGGTGCCCGCTTGCGGCAGTGACCCTATTGAACCCTATTTATACCAAAAGAACGCACTTTACACGTAGTGCATATGTCCGACGAACTCAAGACTGCCGATGTAGCCGGGAGAAAAGTCCAGTGGGACCCGGCACAGATGCGGAAAATACAGGAACACCCCTGTTTTTCCGAAAAGGCGTGCCATGCCTTCGGCCGCTGCCATATCCCCGTAGCCCCGAAGTGCAACATCCAGTGTAATTACTGCATCCGGGATTTCGACTGCGTCAACGAGAGCCGGCCCGGGGTTACCACCAAAGTCCTCAACCCCGAAGAGGCCATGGACATGGTCGACAAGGTGGTAAAAAAATACGATTACATCAAGGTCGTCGGCATTGCAGGGCCCGGGGACCCCCTCGCTAACGAGGAGACCTTCGAGACCTTAAAGAGGCTCCACGAGAAGTACCCCGGGGTCATCAAGTGCATCAGCACCAACGGCCTGCTCCTGCCGGACAAGATCGACCTCCTCCAGAAATACGACGTGGGAAACATCACCGTTACCTTAAACGCCATCGACCCCGAGATCGGGGCAAAGATCTACCAGTTCGTGGACTACAAGGGCAAGAGGTATACGGGCCTCGAAGCGGCAAAGCTCCTCCTCTCCCAGCAGCTCAAGGGGATCGAGATGGCCGTGGACCGGAACATGATCGTGAAGGTGAACACGGTCTACATCCCGGGCATCAACGAGGACCATATCGTGGACATTGCAAAGAAGGTCGGCGAGATGGGAGTGTATACCTTCAACATCATCCCGCTCATCTCGCAGTACAAGTTCGCCGACATCGTCCCGCCGACTCCGGAGATGAAGAAGAAGATGCAGGACGCCTGCAGTAAATACGTCAAGCAGATGCGGCACTGCCAGCGCTGCCGGGCCGATGCGATAGGCAAGCTCGGCCACGACGTGCAGTCGTGTATGTACAAAAAAGAATAATCTTTTTTTAGGGTTTTTGGATCCCCGTTTTACGAGGTCGTAACCGACAGCGTCGGATAGGTTGTCTTCTGGATCTCTGCCATGCTGAGAATATGGTTTAAGTCGGCAATTATAGGCACAAGCGACGGGGGAACGGCGGACTCTTCCGCAGTCACCGTCTTGCCGTGGTAGCTGATCGTGTAGGTCATCAGGTCGGCGCTGCCCCGGGGCGCGGAGTACTTCGCCTGGAGCTGCGAGAACTGCGACTGGTTGAACAACACGGAGATCAGTGCGAGGTCGGTCTGGTTCAGGAGAACCTCGGTGCTCCCCGACCTCCCGGAGATCACCGCCACGCCGTTATCGAAAACTACCAGCCGATCGTTCGTGCCGGCAATCCCGTCCGTGCGGTGGTAGTCCACGAGGATCCCCGGGGGGACCTGCGCTTCGGGCTCGGGGATTCTTGTTCCGAGGCAGCCGGCAGAGGCAAGCACGAGGAGGACAAGGGCGCAGGAGACGATCCAGTATCCTGTACGGCGTCCTTCTGCATGTGCCTGTTTTCGCATGACGGTAATCAGCCCTGTGGTATCCCGTTAAATCTGGAGAACATCGGATTTCTTTGTTTTTCCTGCGGACTTCCGCTCGGGCAGCACGGTTTCGAGGGCTTAATGAGGCCGTCCATCTTTTCGCTCGTAAAGAGCGCCCGGAATGCGGTAAGCTCGGCGGCGTTCATGATCATGACGCCCTTCTTTTTCATGGGGAGCCCTGACTCGTTGATGGGGTTGACATCGATGGCAAGGGAGGCGGGGCGGTTCTTTGTTGCGGGCAGCCTGATAATGGAGACACCGGCAAGCGAGGTGGCCTTGCGTTCCCAGTCGCCGCCTTCTTCCATGAATTCCTTAAGCGTGTCTGTTAATTCCATGAAAAGAACTTTTAATCGTAATATTAAAAGGCTATCCGTCCTTTTTCCCGAATACGCAAAAAAATGGGGTGATTTGTGGTACGGAGCCATCCTTCATCTGGGGCGAACGACCATAAAATGAGTAAGGAACGTTACCCATGCCGCGGATCGCCCTCGAAAAAGACCAGCCGTTCTCGCTCGATCTGACTCTCGGGTGCGGACAGGCATTCCGGTGGGAGAAGGACAGCCGCGGCTGGTGGAGCGGTGTTGCAGACGGGCAGGCGATCCGGTGCCGGCTGAAAGGAAGGACGTTCTCGTTCGAGGGGGCGGACGAGGCATATATCCGCCATTACTTCTCGCTCGATACCGACCTCAATGAAATCCTTGTGGCCATTGACCGCGACCCGTTCATCCACGCTGCCATAGACCGCTCGGCAGGGCTCCGCCTGGTCCGGCAGCCGCCATGGGAGTGCCTCTGCTCCTATATCTGCGCAACGAATACGAACATCCCGGCAGTCCGGCGCCGGGTCACCCTCCTTTCAGAGCAGTTCGGGGAAAAGATCGCAGGCAGCGGGATTTCCGGGTATGCCTTTCCCGGCCCGGAGCGGATCGCGTGCCACGACAGTGTCGAATGCCTCTCGACCTG